>Ga0214250_1000205_pt1 | contig 21852 bp, 23 predicted proteins | sample TroBogypolimnion_35_FD_153088 | JGI IMG/M metagenome (GOLD analysis project Ga0214250, IMG submission 153088) | Freshwater microbial communities from Trout Bog Lake, WI - 29JUN2009 hypolimnion | ecosystem: Environmental > Aquatic > Freshwater > Lake > Hypolimnion/Profundal zone | place: Trout...
CTTTGAAAGTAATGATACATTTGTAGAACAGCCTTTCTAAAATCTACAGCGTACATTATTTATTAAAAAGAAAACTTTATTATACAACTCTACTGTTTTCATTTTAAATTGTACGGACAGTATCAAATGATTCGGTTTGAATTGGATGTGATAGTGAGTGGGGTATTGGTTGATTTAATTGGAGTGTATTCAAGAATGTATTGAAATCCATTTATTTTAACATAGAATTATTTTGTTGAAATCACGAAAATTTGATTGTTTCAATAATTTACCTAGCTATCAGTATACAAGATGAAAGGCGGACGTCAATCAAGCATACCCGAAGAAAAGACATCCAAACCGATCGAAAAAGACATGACTGATTTTGCAACTGCTTACACTCTGTTTCTAACGTTGATCGCTTCTTGTTACAGTAGTAAAACTGCATCTAGAACTATAATCGAAAAATTAGATAACTTATACCATGCGAAAGACAAAACTGTTTTTATGACTGCATTGAATACAGAGTTTTCGAATCTACAAACCAATGTTAACACGAGACGCAAGTTTGCTAAACTGACCATGCCGAAAGTTTTTAATTATCTGAACGACATATCATAAGTTTTTTAATAATCACTTTATACATGTGTATACATATCCTGTTTTCATAAAAGTATGTGAGTCCTCTAAATATTTTGGATTCACTATTTGTTTTGTAAATATAGCATGATTGCAAAATGTAGTAGATTTGTTATATAAAGAAATATGCACAGAACAACTATACGCATGTCATCACAAAGAGGATATGGAAATGTGGACCAATCAATCAGCAATAGGAGCTGCTGCAACGACCGTAGCTCCAAATGTGGGAGCCACCCACTTGTTTCGCATTGGAAACGATATTCATTTTATGGATGACATCAACGACAAGACGATGCACGATCTCGTCAAAGTACTCAAATAACTCGAAGACGAATCACTGACAAAGGTTGCCACATGTGTCAAAGCACTTGTGTTGACTGATGTCGAAAAGAAAATTGTCGATCTGAAAATCACACCGAAACCAATCAGTCTCTTTCTGACAACTTACGGTGGATCCATTTATGCTGCGATGAAAGTTGTGGACATCATGAATACGCTCAAAGTGGATGTGCATACCATTGTCTCAGGATATGTCGCGTCTGCTGGCACACTTTTGAGTATGGCCGGCAAAAAAAGATACATTTCCAAGCATGCGTTCATGCTCATTCACGAGCTACGCAGTGGATTTTGGGGCAAGTACTCGGATGCCCGTGATCACATCGAGAACATCGACCAACTCATGACCCTCATTGTCGAATACTACAAAAAACATAGCAAAATTACTGAAGAAGATTTGAAAAGCACAATGAGCCGAGACAAAAACTGGGGCATAGATGAGTGCATAAAACGAGGAATTGTTGATGAAGAATATACATCCAGTGTGTAAATTATACTGTCTCAGGTGCAAGGACCGACATGTCACCCACGTTGGTATCAATCGTCATAGATAGCGCCACTTGCAACGACATGTTGATAATCGACCCATTTATTTTTGGCAGGTTGGCCACGTTGTACTCTCGCAACGCATCCACCATTAATTTAGTGACAGTGAGCTTACCCACCGTCTGATCGAGATGACCTGGGGCCAAGATGTAGAACGACTTGTAGAATCCGTTTTGATTGGCGTCACCCAGCTGGACGATTTCATGGCCTTCGGGGCGATTCACAAATGTGGACATTTTTGTAAAGTCAGAGGCAGATAGATCGGCCGAGGCCGCTGGTGGCATATAGATGTTGTAGCCAATAATGGAAATTGAATCCCCAATATAAAATTCATTCTTGTCAAAAAACTTGTCCATAATTATTTGCAAGTAGAGCGAATTGTAGCACTGGTAATCCACCTTGATGACGGAATAATCATCAAGCGAGTTGTTGAAAAGGGTGCCATTCGGCTTTTGAATCGAGAGGGTGAGCCGTTGAATAGCCGACAGAGAGCAATCCTTGTGTTCCTTTTGGGCGGGCTCCATGATGACATAACCGCGACCGTTGGGACAGCGATACGAGTTGCAATAGACGAATTGGACAAATGCGTCCTTGACCTGCTTATTTAACCCATCGCAAACGTCCGAAAATTCGTCCACTTTGAGCAGCAGATATGGATAGGCGAGCTTGTGGTCATGGTGATAGACAAACTTGGGTTGGTTGACAAGAGTGCGTGACTCTATTATTTCGTTTGGAATTACAAGCCGCGGAAATTTAATCTTTGTTATATTTTTATAAGTTCCAGAAAAGTTATTAAAGTCTACGCTGAAGCTGTACCTTTGCGGTTGGTTTTTCCAGTTCCTATCAAATCCGTTGAGAGTAAAGAACTTTTTGGCAGTGGCACGCTTGACAGGAGTCTTGATAAACGCTTGCTGCATGTTGGTCTCTTGTGGTGATGTTAAAACTTGTTGTTGAAAGGGCGAAAACACTGGGGCTGTGTCAGGCTTGTTGGAAATATCGTGTTGGGTTTGATAAAGGATCTGGGGACTTTCAGAAATCAGTGGGCGCTGTAATTCTATATTGGTTTTTAGATATTCGTCCCGGGCACTGGTCAACATCTTTTCAAACTCAGGGGCTACTATCGGTGTGTCTCTGACACCTATGGTGGCGAATGGATCTGTTGGTGGGGCAACTTGGCCCAGTGGCGCCCTTGTGGCCATGATAAGGTCAAACTGTTTGTTCACATCTTCGTAATCTTTATTGGTTGTATTCGTGGGAATAGGAATCACATGTTGGGCCATGGCCATGGGGCGTTGGCCATAGAGCGCGCTGTCCCTATCTAAGGATGATGCATTGGGTGTTTTTGTTGTCTGGAACTGCTGATTAATTTGTTGAGATTGATTGGCATGCATTCCCTTTTTTAGTCCCATGTTTTCCACATAGACATCTTGAAGCCGATTCAGAGAAATATTATTCAAATCTTTTATAGAAATATCCGGGTCGGAAATATATTCATTCTTGACCTGAGTCATGATTTCAAAAAGGTTCTTGTCACTGTCTGAAAGCTGTGACACGTTGATATTGTAGGACTCGCCCATCCACTTGTTGAATGCCGCACGACACTCTTGAAAATTCGTGATTTTTAGAAACCGATCCATTGTAAATTGTTACATTTATATCCCGGCTTTTTGCACGAAGCAAGCATACAAGTTTGCCAATTCTATTTTGAAATAATTCTTTATAAAAAGCCAACGCCCTATAAACAGTTGGACAATGAAGTATATATTAAATAAATTATGAAAACATAAAGGCATATAGAGGAATCCGATTTCAACATGATAATAAAAGACAACAACAATGGACAACCATGCTGTCTCTAAATTCCTGGACGCCACAAATTTCGACTTTGCCAACTCGGATATAATCAAGCCACCGTTTGAGCAGGTCAAGAACAACGAAATTTCGAACAAGTATACCAGGGTCGTCATAGACAGTAGGGACCGCGACCTTTCATCCTATCCTGACCCCAACACGTATGTCATATTTTTGGAACAAGACATTGAAGAAGTCACCACAGGTGAGATCATCTTGATGAACGTGCCACTATCTGACTATAACGTGAATGATTACAATCGGACGTTGTCTTTTGTGGGCGGGACTATAGTGCAAATCCCTTTGGGCAATTATACAGCGCCTGTCCTCGCTACCGCGCTGAATAATGTGATATCACTTGCTTTAGGTGCTGGTGTCTTATATGACTCGCTAACATGCACCTTGATATTTGACAATGCTGTCGGGACTCTGGATTTCACAGGTGCTGGGGCTACACCGATTGCGCGCCTCCTTGGCTTTGTGCCGGGCAAGACATACGTGACACCATGCACTGCGCCGTATCCTGTGGACCTGAATACGAACCATTATATTGTGCTCACTATTGACCAGTTCACCATCAATACCAGCAGCAACTCGGTCCTTGATCGCAGCACCGCCCTAGTGCACCCCAAAGATGCACACCTCAACTACCGGTCTGTTCACAATATTATCAAGAAATTCTTCAATCCACCTATAGGTAGGCTTAACAAGTTGAAGGTTTCGTTTACGGATTATTATGGAAACCCCTATAACTTTCGCAATCAGGATCACCGCATAGAGATCGTGTTTGAAAGCCGAAAGCAACTGCGAAAGTACTCGCACTTTGTGTAGCCGTAAACAATAACCGCACAATTTTTTTATTATGGATTACAATTTGCTTTTTTATATTTCTCAATCAGGATTACTGTATATAAATCCGTTTTGAAAATAGAATGTGATTGCGAAAATACTCGCACCGTGTTTAAGATGTCCACTGACCGTAATAAATGAAATACATAACAATCCACGTCGAAATTATGTTGCTTCAAGCCTTTGACACGTTTTCTGTCGACACTTTTACATTTATACAAAAAAGATCAAGCATTACACTAGATAGACTCGTGTTTTATCTGTCTGTCCTTCTATCCATTCGGGGGTACAAGGTGATGCGCTTTACAACACCCGTCAACATATTTTCCAACTATCACATCGAGTTCGGCAGAGACCACATACAGGCTCTCCGTCATAATGCGCACTTGTTTCTCAAGGCATATGTCAAGCCCAAAACGGGAGAGAACATAAATACCGAGATCGATATACTGTGTGGGTGCGAATGTTTTAGGTTTGGAAGGCAATAGTTGTGCCCTAGGGCAAAGGTCGCCAAAACTTGTCCCGTTTTTTATGAATGATATTGTCCTTGGAATCGTGATTGATCATGGCCCGCACTGTTCTAAAAGGTAGCGCATGGTGTTCAAGGCAGTAGGTTATGAATACAATGGAAAAGACCCCGCATTCGGTGTTTTGAAACTGCTTTTGTGTTGGGTTATATGTTGCCTTGAACGGTCTTGCTTGTGTTTGCAATGTATGTCTCTTTGCATTTTGTTCAGTGACTAGTTTTATAAAATCCAAAATATATCTTGGGGGTTTGACACCACCTGAATCAAAATAGCATATACCATACTGGGGCGACTTGTGATCAAGGTTGCAAAAACACGCGACCCAGTGTGACCCTGGCTGGTTGTGCTTGTCCAAATTTAATATAATGCCAAATTTGTTCTTGCCCTCTTTCAAAAGTCGATCAATATCAAAATTACACATGTTGTTCAAAGAGCAGACCCCCGACTCGATTTGGGCGAAATCCACGGGAAATACACCCAGGAAATCAAAATCCTTGTGGCTCTCTTTGTACTGGTTCATGACGTGCAAAATGTCGTAGGTGTTGAGCCACTCGCGTGGCTTCTTGCGCCACACTTCGGGCTTTGGGGGCCTGTACACTTTTTGCAACGAGTTGTAAAGCTCGTGGGACTTTTTGACAAGTGGCTGCTCAATCCAACAGTGATCTTCCCCTTTTTTACAGACAGTGCAAAAGACCTTGTCAAGGGCTGCGATTAATGATTCTTGTGTTTTGAACGCCGCTTGTGGAATGTTCGTTTTGATGTTCTTGCTGCTTTCCTGGTTGTACAAGGCCGCAATGGAACGGAGCTCTGCCATGTTTAGACATATGGGTCCAGAGGATCCTTGACGTTTTGGGGCGCAATACATAATGGTGTGTCTATATATTTTGATTTGCAAAAAAGATGATAATCCTAAAAATATATAAAAAGATGGTAATCATATAGTATAATGGACGTGATACTCAGCTCCAAGCCGAAGAACATGCTCGAGTTCATTGAAAAGTTCAAGACTGAAAAGGGGTTCGAGTTCACTCACACCAGCCTCGCCGAACCCACCGTGTCCTTCTATGTCACAAAAGAGTCCCTGGATCTTTTTTACAAGTTGTACGAGGCCGCGCTGAAGAGGGGCGACAACATCCACATCACGGAGAAGAACCGCCACATCGGCCCGCTCCTCATTGATCTAGACTTTCGCTTTCCGCTCCCTGAGGCCGGCGGCCCAGGCGATGCACTTGAGCGTGCATATGACACGAGGACCATCAAGCGTATCCTGCGTGTCTATGTCGAGGTCATCCAAAAGTATCTGAAAGTCAAGCCGGACATGAAGATATACGTGATGGAGAAGCCTGGCCCAGTCAACTTTCGCAACCACGTCATCAAGGACGGCCTGCACATTGTCGTGCCCGAAGTGGTGACCAAGGCGTCGGTGAAGCACCTGATCCGCTCAGAGGTTCTTGCCAAGCTAGAGCCCATCATGAAGGAGATTGGGTGTGTCAACACCATCGAGGACATTGTGGACCAGGCTGTGATCGAGAAGAACAACTGGTTCATGTTTGGCTCCAAAAAGGTCAACTCGCCGACATACGAGGTCACATCCATCTATACGTTTGGCGGAGACCGTGTGGACCTGCTGGCTCCCGAGGAGGTGACTAACTACGTGCGCATCTTGTCGATTCGCAACAAGTATGACGAGACCCACGTGGTCAAGGACCAGCTGAGCACTGTGCTCGCTTTCGAGGACAAGGAGGAAGAGGTCCGGCGCAATACCCACCTAACCAACCGCATCATTTCCAAAGAGGTGAACAAGTCGGTCAGGTTCTATGAAAACATAGATCAGGTCTTCGAGTTGGTCAACATCCTGGACAGCAAAAGAGCCGAGGCCTATGACGACTGGATCCGCATGGGATGGTGCCTGCGCAACATCGACAACCGCTTGCTTACCGCGTGGGAGGAGTTCAGCACCCGGTCCCGCAAGTATACCAACGGTGAGTGTGGGAAGCAGTGGGCCTGCATGCGCGAGGGCGGGTTGGGCATTGGCACCTTGCACCTGTGGGCCAAGAAGGACAACCCAGAGGCCTATGCCGAGTTGATGAAGAACGACCTGAGGACGTTGTTGTACCAGAGCATGTCGATGACTCACAATGACATTGCACGTGTGGTCTACCACCTGTACCAGCACGAGTTTGTGTGTGCCTCGATCAAGCACCGCTCCTGGTTTGAGTTTAGGAACCACAGGTGGCACGTGTCTGACTCGGGACTCGGCCTGCGCATCCACATTTCCGAGGACGTGTGGAAGATCTACAACTTGGAGTCGATCGAATACTCACAAAAGGGCATTGCGGCCACCAACAAGGCCGACCAGGACAAGTTTATCGAGCAGGCCAAGAAACTGTCCGAGATCAGCATGAAGTTGCGCAACTCGAGCTTCAAGGAGAACATTATGAAGGAGTGCTCAGAGTTGTTCTATGTGGAGAAGTTTGAGGACAAGCTTGACAGCAACACGCACCTGATTGCGTTTGAGAACGGTGTCTACGACATCGAGATGCACCAGTTCAGGGACGGGCGCCCGGAGGACTACATCACGTTCACCACGGGCAACAACTACATCCCATACGACCCCACCCACCCAATGATCGACGAGATCAACTGCTACCTCGAGCAGGTGCTGACCAAGAAGGACGTGCGTGAGTACGTGCTCAAGTTGTTTGGCATGTTCATCACCGGCCAGATCAAGGAGCAGAAGTTCTACATCTGGACGGGTTCGGGGTGCAATTCCAAGTCCAAGCTCATCGAACTCTTTGAAAAGTCGTTCGGCGACTATTGCTGCAAGTTCCCCATCACGCTGCTCACCCAGAAGCGCGTGGCGTCCAATGCGGCCAACTCGGAGCTTGCTCGGGCCAAGGGCAAGCGCTTTGCATGCCTGCAGGAGCCCAGCGAGGATGAGAAGATCAACATTGGCCTCATGAAGGAGCTGTCAGGTGGTGACAAGATCATGGCGAGGGCGTTGTTCAAGGAGCCTTTCGAGTTCTTCCCGCAGTTCAAGATGCTGCTCCTATGCAACCACCTGCCGGCAGTGCCCTCGGACGACGGTGGCACATGGAGGCGCATCCGTGTGGTCAAGTTCACGTCCAAGTTTTGTGAGAACCCGGTGGAGGAGAACGAGTTCCCGATCGACTATGACCTGTCTGACAGGATTGAGCGGTGGAAGGAGTACTTTATGGGGCTAGTTGTCCACTACCTCAAAAAGTACCAGCTCGAGGGTATGAGTGAGCCAGCTGATGTCTTGGACTGCACGTCCGAGTACAAGTGCAAGAACGACCACATGTCGGCGTTTGTGGCGGAGCATGTCGAGAGGAAGGAAGGGGCGTTCATGACGGTGGAGGAGCTCTTCAGCGACTTCAAGGACTGGGTCAAGAACGACAACATTCCAGTCAAGATCAGGACAAAGACAGACCTCGAGGCAGAGGTGACCAAGAGACTGCCCAACACAAAGTGTGTCACCTTTCACCACAAAAAGGGTTGGAGGGGCTGGCGCATGGTGCCTATGAGCGGGTCAGGCGAGACGGACGCGTTTGACAACAAGGCAGGAGGGGACGAATAAAGTGGGGTCAAATTCGATATAAACATTTCTTTCCTATTGTTTTTAAAGAATTCGATAAAAAGATGAGATTTTGAAAAAAAGATAAAATACATCAAGTGTTAGACAATATGGCAAGCTGGAACACATTCTGCGACATCGAGTTGTGTGCACGCGAGGCAGGGGGTGTCATTTTTGGCGGCTATGTGGCCTCCAAGATTGTCCGCGACCACTTTACCCAGCTGTACTATGGAACCCACGGTGCGTCCAAGAGCCAATTTGACGACATGCACCACATGCCCGAGTTCAACTTGCGAATGTCGTTGCCATTGGACTTTGACATTGTGTTCAAGCACGTCCAACTCTTGGACTTTGTGAACAAGCTCAACGACAGGTCCATGACATATCAGATCATCAACATTGTGAACATGGACAGCGGGGTGCACGAGCACAGGTTGGCCATCACGGACAAGTTTGTGGCCAACTACTATGTCAACATCATCTTGATCGATGACAGTCTCACCATGGACAAGGTCTTCAACAACATGCCCTTTTTCGACAGCAAGGGACTCTTGCTCATGCCCGACAACTCGTACAAGCTGTGCTCGTTTTTCGAAAAGCACCTGTCGCCGATCACCAAGATCAAAAACATGAACATGATCATTTTCAAAATCACAAACATGAAAACGACTGTGATGGGCCCCAACGTGCCAGAGCAGGCCATTCGGGACATGATGTTGAACGGGTGGGAGGTCATCAGCGCCCACTACGAGTCTAGCTATGTCTGCAAGCCGGGGGAGCAGTGCATGGTGTGTGGGGAGTTCTTGTACGGGTCGCACCACATCAAGATGAACTGCTGCGGAGGGCGGCTCCACTCGAAATGCGCGCTAGCTGTGCCCTTTACAGAGTGCAAGTGCGCCAAGTGCAGCAAGATCTTTTGGGTGCAGAACAACGACATGGCTGTGGCGAGAAACACCCTGTCTTGATGCGTAATATAATTTGATGTACTATTTCCTGGTTATTTATTTTTATGTTTTTCAAGTTCTTTGTAAAAGTTGATATAAAAACATTATGAAAAGTAGAAAGTAAAGTATACCATGAACCACTCTATTGAAGTCGCCAAGAGCATTGGTGTGCTCCACCAGATGCTCACTGACCGTGGCATTGATGCGGGTGCCTTGAAGAGCTTCTCGCCTGCCGAGACCACTGGTTCCATCTTTGCGATCGAAATCCCGTCGCCCAAGATCAAGATCGTGTTTGATGTTTCACCCAAGCTAAAGTGGGTCGATGTCAAGAAAACCTTGGGCATCGAGAACGAGGACACCGACCTTGACCTGCTAATCTTGGTCGTTAGGGAAAAGGTGAACAACTCGGAATCCAAAAAGATCGCCGAGTTGAGTGTCGACTATCAGGTCTTTGACATCCGAGAGCTGCAGTTCAACATTTCGCACCACCACCTGACGCCCAAGCACGAGCTCGTCTCGGACGACAAGGAGATTGCGGCCATCTTGGCGGCCTACGAGGTCAAGAAGACGCAGCTGCCCCTGATCCTTCGCGCCGACCCCATGGCCAGGTACTTTCATGCCAAGCCGGGCAACCTCATGAGGGTCACGCGCATCAGCCCCACCTCGGGCGAGTATCTGGTATACAGGTGTGTTGTATAAATGTATGAGTTTTTTAATATTCTATTTATTTTTCCATGTAAAATGTTCCATTATTCTCTTGGCAGATTGTAAATGGATTCAAATATCGTGGCTAGTAATCTAAATATTATTACAGGCTCTTATGAAACTTTTACAGTCTTGACGAGATATCCAAACGTATTTTGTATTGATCTCACCACTGGGAGCACCAAGACGAACTTTATCAACACATTGGCGTCTTCCACCAACACCACATACACTCAAGTACTTTCTACATTTGACTTGATCTCACAACAATACAACCAACGAGTTGCCAACAATATCAGTATCGCTGATTTTGCCACGTCGACCTCGACGACTCTCTATACACCGATCTTTCAAGCAGGCGGATATATTGACAAGTTTGTGAGCAATTTTGTGGGGAATCCATTGCCTTCCATCAGCTCCTATAACAGCATTGACGCCACCCAGCTCCAATACAAGACCATAATTTATTCCACGTTTTACGATACGTATGCCACACTGGTCACCGCCTTTACTACGGGTCAACTATCTGTGGATTTTAATAGTCCAATTGCTCCGTCTCTGTTGCATAATAGTATACTTGCCTTGACCAACATAATTGAGACAAACGCCTACTCGTACATGATCAACGGCGCAGGGACCCTAGACAGCTATCTGACTGCGATCTATAGCAAAGTGATGGCATCCCAAGCGGCCGTCCCGACACTCAAGACCTCACACCTGAACCTCTATTTCATTTGCTTCTTGCCCTATTTCTATTTCCTTTACATTTACAATGTCCTGCCATCTGCACTCGTGTCGGGGACCAACCACGGTATCCGTGACGGCATGGTGCGTCGTGCGGCCATTCTCTCCATGTACAAGTTCTTTACCTATGTCATTTATGGTACCTACAAAATCGCGGTCCTCGTAGATCCTTCCAGTGCCCAGAGCATGGAATTACGTCAGATCCTTGATACTAACATCACTGCGCTCTTTGACAGTGAGACAAACTCGATCTTGACCAGCGGCATCTTGAGCCAGCTTGACCAAGACACAAAAACAAATATCAAAAAAATGTCGAGCTTGCAAAATCAGAATCAAAAGATCACGATGAATCGTGCCAATATGACGAATATCCTCACATATCAGTCCCAGGCCAATGCGGATTATAGCAAGGCAGTCAAGGCCAAGTGGATTTGGCTTGTGTTCTTCTTGATTTATGTGGCTACTATTCCTGTGTTTTATTTCCTTTGGCAAAAAGTTGGCAAGTTTGTAGAATATTACTTTATAGCAAGCCTTGTAATTGTACTAGTGCTTGTCATCTTGGCCATGATTTCGGTGGCCAAGAAAATGGTCAACTAAGCCTTTGATCAAAATACAATAAGTAAAATATTCTTAGCTGATTATAAATAGCTACAATGTCGATGTCTTTTTTAATCGGAAACTACAGCAGCAATGACAATGTATATGCGTCCGAGTTTAACAAGCGCATGGTAGATATCATCAATGTGGACGCCAATGGTGAAATCCTAGATACGAATACGGCCTCCAACCTGACGCGCATGGCCTATCCGGGATACACTGTGGACGACCTCATGACAATCGAGAACAATTTCAACGACATGGAGGTACTTTATAACGAGGCCACCAGCATTATCAAGGTAGGCAATGATCTCCAAAACGTGAATACATACTTGAGCAACAGCTACAATGCCGAGAGCAATCGTGTCAACAGCCTCCTGTCCCATTCCATGAACGACGTCTATCTATCCCGTGAAAACTACATGTTGAAGAAATATGCCACTGCCTATAACCAATATCTCGCCAAAGTTGTCATGTTTTCGTTCTTTATTGCAATTGTGTGCGCGTTTGTAATCCTCTTTACCAAGTACGAAAAAGTAAAACTGACATGGAGCATCGCTGGTGGCCTTCTCACTTTTATTCTGTCGATCTATGTGCTAGGAGTTGTCATGTTTTACAAGCAAATGTTGTTGCGCCGCAAAGACGATTGGACCAAGTACTATTTTTCGTCCCCGGATGGCTTGAACACGGCGGCAGCCAGCTGCCCATCGGCTTCGCAATAATTTTATGACACAATTAATAAAATTTAACTAATAAAACAACACAAATGTCGGATGCCGCAGTTTATGCAACCCTTATAATCATAGCGTTTTTCCTCACAGTCCTACTAATACTCACGCTCATATTCAACTCACTAGCATTCATCATCATGCTAGGTCTCTACATTTTGGGTATTGCCATCTACCAGTACATTTATTTTGTGCGCAATCCCAAGACGACAGATATCAACTATAGTGCCAACAAGTATATTTCGCTCTACAATATTGGCATAGGTGGTCTCATCATTGTTCTAGGCATAATTTTCTCCGTAATACGCGTAGGGAGTAGCATGCGGAGGTAAGATGGTGTCAGGCTGACCAAACTGTTGAAAGGGATAGCCTGACATGGTGGGTGGGAACAATTCTCGGCTTTCTTTACAACTGTTTGTCTTGATGATCGTGACGAGAAAGATGCACGTGAAAAGTAGGGCAATAGAAACGTCGACTGTAATGGCGATCAAGACAATTGCAATGATGCATACCATCTGTAAATTGGTATTTGCCATGAATGCAATTGTTGTGGGATTTATATAGGTTGCGAGGGCTATGAGAAGAACGAGGACAACTTGGATGGTCAATTTCATGGCTGCCATTTCTTTTTTACATAGCTATATTTTGGTTGTCACGCTCAAATTTGAAATATATTAACTAGGGAATACATAGATGTCATAGAAATATGGATGCCATTGTCAAGACGATCGATCAAGTCAACGAGTCCCTTTCTATCCATCGTTCGCTATTTGTTTGTGAAACTTGTGAAGAATCCAATCAAGTTTTTGATATTTTGTGTCTACACGAGTACCCATGTGTGCGGAGTACCGAGCCGCACGAATGTGATAAAAATAAGCATCGGGTTGTTGTAGGGACCCTTGAGGAAATCACGGATAATGTGACGAGTTTCGAGGAAATTACTGTAATTTATACAGTCAACATGGATGATATTGCCGAACTCACACGGTTGTGCTCGACGTTTGGCATCATGCTTGTTGTCATATGTGTTCATTCATAGTCATTCATAAATTATATTCCAGTCTCCTTTTTTGTAATAGGTCATGCGCTTTGACCCCTGGTTGGGAAACAAGCTAAAGCCGTCCACAATGTCAATAATAAGCGGTACATTTCTTCTATCTTCAGGCCTGTCCCTTAGAATGCGGCCGGCCGACTGCACAATATCGGAACGCGGGCTTGCTAGGAGGAGCGTGTCAAGGCCCGGCTGGTCATAGCCCTCGGACGCAATGGCAAACGTGGCCAGGATGATTTGTTTTTCGGCGCATTCGGCCAAGACCGTCTGCTTCATGCCGCCTAGATAGATGCCCGTTGTGAACGCCGTGTTCTTTTCAATCATGTCTTTGAGCATGGCCAAGTGCGCCCGGCGGTCCGAAAGGATCAGCAACTTTCGCAACGGCGCCTCCTCGAACGTTGTCTTGATGAGTGACAAGATCCTCTCGTTACGTGGCTTGTGGGCGCAAATGTTGTTGATCATGCGCGACATGTTGGGTTTGCCGTTGAAGATGGCAGGCTCGTCGCAGTACTCGGGGTCGCAGCTGTCGTATTCGATCAACTTGACGTCAACAATGTCGACACGCTCCTTGGCCTTGTAAACGATCTTGCCCAAGTGCCACAGGAACACTTTCGTGAGCCCGTCCTTTCGCTGCACCGTCGCCGAGAGTCCGATTGTGTACCTGAACGCGACCTTGGCCAGGGCCCTGCTGAACACCTCGGCGCTGGTGTGGTGCACTTCATCTATCACGACCGTTCCAAACTCGGCAAATGTGCTCGCGTGGTCGTACTCTTTCATGCAAAGGGACTGAAGCGATCCCAGCACAATGTCCTTGTCAATCACATCGACCTTTTTGGCCTTGATGAGGCCCACACGGGCGCCTGGCACAAACTGGTGGATGCGCTCCTTCCACTGCTCTAGCAAAAAATCCTTGTGGACCACGATCAACGTTTTGCGACCAAGGGCCACTGACACCGCCAGCGCCATCGTGGTCTTGCCACCCCCGCAAAAGACGTTTAGAATTCCGCCCATCTGTTTGGGGTCGTGGCAGGCCGCGAGCAAGTTTGCAACAGGTGTCTCCTGTTCGGACCTCAGCTTGCCCTTGAACACGAGACTTGTAGGCAGGGGTAAACCCGCAGGCACCTTGTTCTTCCCTGGCACCCCATAGTGCTCGAGGCCATAGCACTTGGGCATGTAGATCCTAGACTCGCTTTCTTGGAACAGGGGAAACACAATCTTGGGGCCCATGTCATAGCCTTTTGGTGTGTAGGGACTCACCAACAACTCGCTTTTTATCTTGTCCAACGCTTCTTTTGATAGCGATGCCTTGGGGATGCTGTAGCCGCGTGACGAAAGACTGGTGCTTGCCATGGTAGATTTTCTAATATTTTGTGTGCAATATATATAAAATGTTTTCACTTGCACTGAAGAACGCTATATTACTAACGCTAATTATTCTTATATTGCATATTTTGATCAAGAATTATTTGTTGAGCAAGTCGAAAAGCGAGATGCCTGTTATGATGCAGCCAATGCCTCCTATGCTGTCGCCACCTCTTTTAATCCAAGAGTACACGGATGTACCGGATAAAGCCGCGGCGATCAAGCAAGATGAAAATGAGTTGTATCAATTTTTGTTTGAAAAGAAAGAGCAAGATACCCCACTACTTTCCGCGCAAGCACAAAGTCAAAGTCAAGGGCATCCTTCGCTTTTTGCAAATCAGGCCGCTATAAAACCCATCGAGCCCGGCACGTTTAGCAAGTATGCCGATTACGCGAGCTTTTAAACAAAAAATGTATATAAAGATTTGACAGCTAGTATATATAACAGGTATCCCTTGCCTATACAAAGCAAATATGCGTCTGGGTGAGATTTCCTTTTGCAATCACATTGGTTTCAACATCAAGTCGGACGAGCTCAAGAAGCGGGTCCTCGACGAGATTGATGCAACTTTCAAGCAAAAGATCATTCAAAAGCACCATGAAAAGTTCCAAGAGTCGTCGCTGCGCATCCTCAACACCAACCCCTACATGATGTCGCTCCGCTCAAATGGCAATCCATATTTTTTGTACTTGACACGTTATAACAACGTCAACCAGTGCATCTTTATTGACAAGAAGATTCAGCAGGGGTACTTTTATCCCAGGATGGTGATTGTCAAGCTGTGGTTCGACGACGCACTCTTCCAGAACACGCTCCTTGACGGGGAGATGATCAAGGACAACAACGGGGACTGGGTGTTCCTTGTGCAGGACATCATCGGGGACTGTGGAGGGGACATGATGAACGTCAACATTGTGCGCCGGATCAACCGCTGCCTCGAGATCTTTGACAAGCAGTACGTGGCGGACAGCATGACTGTGTGCCAGTTCCAAGTCAAGCGCTTCTTTCACTTTCAAGAGTTCGACTACATGGTGAACGAGTTCATGCCGGCGCTGCCCTACAGCTGCCGCGGCATTTATTTCAACCCGCTCTTTCTCAAGTTCAAGGACGTGCTTTACAACTTTGACGACACGCTGGTCAAGAATGTGATTCGCACAAAGTACAAGCAGAGCACCACGTACATTTCCGAGGCGCCAACGGGCATAGAAGAGTCTTCAGCATCGTCTACATCTGGATCCGTGTCTGATGATGGCACGGGAGGAAATAAGAAAGAGGAGCAGGCGCAGCTGCAGCCAAGAGAGTGCGCCATGTTTATGCAAAAGTCTAACCAACCCGACATTTTCGAGGTGTTCAACGTGGCGGGCAAGCGGCAGGGCGTGGCCTTTGTGAATAGCATCAAGGCGTCAAAGCTGTTGCGCGAGGCCTTCATGCACAAGTCGCCGGTGGACCGCCTGCTGTTCAAGTGTGCCTACAATGCCAAGTTTAGCAAGTGGTGCCCGCTCGAGTTGATCCCCTCTTGAACATCCCGGATGATACGCTTGACAACTGTGGGGTCGGTGGCTGTGTCGTGGTTGTAGTTCAGGTAGACCTTGTAGATGGTGACCTCGGGGTCGCTGGGAATCTTGATCACTTCAAAGTTGAGATAGATGTTGTTGTGAAAGCGCAAGACGGACGAGCTGATGTTGTGGATGTTGTTGATCTTGGTGGTGGAGGGGAACATGTAGTAGGGGATCTTTTCTTTGATGTACTCGAGCTTCATGACAGACTCGCCGTTGTCAATCTTGATGCCTCTCTTGCGGTACGTCTTGACCTCAGGGCCACAGTACTCGTAGATAAGGTCCTCGTAAAAGTAGCGGGTGATATGGCGGTCAAACGTGGGGCATTTGCTCGAGTTCTTTTTAAAGTGAGCGAGCAGGCCGACAAACGTGTCCTTGCCGAGGTCGATCTCGTTGGCGCCCTTGGACAGCACAAACTCGACATAGTTTGCCATTGTCTGTTGTTTTCTTTTTACAGTTTTTCAATTGTGAATATATTCATTTTTTAGTTTTATATCAAAAAATGAAAGTTTTGATATTCAACAATTAAGAAGACGGCATTCACGTAAACAACACACGTAAAAAACGGTATAAAAGCAAAGCGCGTTTTACAAGACAACAGACATGGCGGAAGCAGTGCGCGAGTTGTTCCTGACCGAGATCCAAAAGATCAACGGATTCACAGACAAGAATGCACGGGATCTGGAAAAGGGCGTGTTCAACTGGTGCATCGAGCAGTGCGGCGTCATGAAGATTGTGCGCAACTGGAAGAACCCGAGGTTTGTGCACCTTTACAAGGACAAGGCGCGCTCGATCATGAGCAACCTGGACGACACGGGCTATGTTGGCAATCAGAGGCTGCTCGCGAGGTTGATGGAGAAGGAGTTTCTGCCACACGAGCTGCCCTACCTCAAGCCAGAGAACCTTTTTCCCGAGAGGTGGGCGGCGATCTTGGACGCGAAGATGAAGAAGGACATGTGTGTCTTTGAACAGAAGCCCGAATCAATGACCTCAGAATTCAAATGCCTAAAATGCAAAAAACGGGACTGTATCTATCAAGAGATTCAGATGCGCAGTTCGGACGAGCCTCTTGAGGTATTCATCACGTGCATTAACTGTGGAAACAAGTGGAAGTTATAAACACATATTTTGATATTTTTCTATTTATTTTTACTATCTAAGGAATTATTGATCACATATATGTAACACTCTCTCGATCACATTCCGAAAAATGAAGGTCCCTTTGCAAAATATCAAGGGTGAGATCGTGGATTATGCCATTGTAGATGAAGATGATTTTGTCAAGGTTGCCGAACATTCTTGGTGCAAGACATTGGAAGGCTATGCAAATGGCACTATTAATAGTGATCCAATTAGGATGCATCAATTTATCATTGGAAAAGCCCAAGACGGAAATGTGATCGACCATAAAAATGGGAACAAGCTTGACAATCGCCGTGAGAACTTGGCATATGTCACAAAGAAACAAAATGCTCAAAATGCTGCGAAAAAGGAAAATTCATCGAGCATATACAAGGGTGTGTCTTGGAATAAGGCTCGTGGGAAATGGTCTGTGTCATCTACACTGAATGGCAAGCAAGTTCACCTTGGGCTATTTGACAACGAGATTGCATGTGGAAAACAATACGATACATTTGTTTTGCTGCATTACGGGGTGAATGCCAAGACAAATGGCCTTGTATCGTTCGATGAGGTGAAAGACATTGAGCTGGCATCTCTTTTGAAGACACGACAGAAGACTGTAAATGCAGAGCTACCAAAGTATATAGTTAAGACTGGAAACTACTTTCAGGTCCACATAGCATATAAAAGGGTAAAATATAGTCAAGGAGCTCAAACTTTGGAAGGCGCTATTGAAAAGGTCAAGGAAATACATGCAATCATTGAAAAAAGGAAGCAAGAGGACAAGGCCAAGCATTTTTCAAGAGAGATAATCAGAAATGATAGCGGTGATGCTATCATACCAACACGATATGGAGATCTTATGGTATCTGATGACCGTTGGCACGACTGCATGCAGTATACATGGTCTAAGACTAGAGAATATTACAGGACTATTATTGATGGAAAAATGGTCAAACTTCACCACTATATTATGGGTGTAAGCGGTGACTCGGTCCTCATTGACCATATTGACCACAATCCTAGAAATAACAAAGATGACAACCTTCGCTTGTCCAACAGTGTCAACAATAATCACAACCGTGCCAAAAAGCAAAACTCGAGTAGTCAGTATCAAGGCGTATCATTTTATAAATTACGCAACAAGTTCCGAGCAACTATCAGAAAAGAGGGTACAACATACCGCTTAGGTTCATTCGATGACGAGGGCAGTGCGGCGAAGGCCTACAATGTCAAGGCCCAAGAGCTCTATGGCGAGTTTGCCAACTTGAACATCATTGAATAAATCACCCACTCTTTGTAAATATATACCCACTGTCATCTATATTCCATCCCCTATTCGCCGCATCTATACGAATCAACTCGAATGCTGCCGAGGTCTTGATCACCGGTAAAATGCACAACGCTATTGACTCGAACCCAGCAACACATAGAATCAGGATCGAGTATATTCCGACATTCAAGAGGAGCACTGCCAAGATGATGTAGATCACACACGACCCATACTGAGATATCTTTTCTATTTTTGGCAGGACATTCGTTGTATTCCCCGTTTTCAAGTAATAGTAGCAAAGCCCATGGTACATTAAGAATCCAATCATTTTTACGAACAAATGACAACACCCTTTAATTGAGAAATGTCATAAATCTCAAAATTCGATATAAAAATAGTATCCATAAAAGAATAGAAAGATGGCCGCCCCGTTCAACTCGACGATATTGCCCGACTCTTACGACGACATCATGGCAGCCTATGCGACAGTTGTGCGCAAGACCCAGCCCATCATGAGCAAGTATGAAAAGACCAAGATAATCGGGGTGCGACTCGAGCAGCTGGCACGCAACTTTCCACCCACTGTAGACCTTAAGGACATACCCAAGCCTTTCAAAACCCAAGATTATCTGCGGAACATTGCCAATGAGGAGCTCAAGCAGCGCACCCTGCCGTTCATGATTGCGCGCACACTGCCCTCGGGCGTGAAAGAGTACTGGCGCCTCGAGGACATGGTCATATAAAATCTTGTTGAATATTTCTCATTTATTGTTCAGTAATTGTTGAAACAATGTCAACGAACCAAATTTATTTGGCACATCAACAACTTCAAGGGGAGAAATTCGTGAATCTGTTGTAACTTCGGGATTACCTCCAACTGGCGATGGCACATAACTTGAATTTACTCGTTTACTATTTGCTTTTGACATTTCGTTCAAAATAGTAGTTCCATGTATGTTGTAATATTTTAGTCGTTTTTCAAAAATAGTCAAAACATACCTGATGAACTTTTTATAATACTCGACATGATTTGTATCCTTTAATTGTTCGACTATGTACATCGGATTTTGTACTGGAAGATGTGGGAATAAATGTGGAAGTTTGACCTTGGTTTTTTTATAAGTAGTTAATGCAGGATCTAATGGCAACTGAGTTTTTTGTGAAACTATTACACTTGTGGGTTGTTTGTTAGTAGATTGCAACAACTCTTCTTTAAAAGCGTTCCACCTTTTAACAGCTTCTGATATATTATCCACATTGTTTTGTATGGTTTTGGCGTCAAGGCTCGATACTAACTTTACAAACTCGGAATTGTTTTCGACAAGTGTAACATGATCATTTGGAACTTCTGCGTCGAACAATATTTTCCTATCACCCCGTCCTCTATAATACAACGCACCTCCAACATCAACCCTAAACGTCTTCATTTTCCCATCTTTCAAAATGGAATTGCTATTATAATATGCATCCCAATTGGACATGACTATATCAATCAACAATTCGTTTGTCATACTTTTGTTATATTTCGACTGGTACTCTTTTTGTTTTGTTTGTTTTTTTTCGATACTTTGTATGCTGTCATCACGTGTGCTCTCGATTAAAACCGTTTTATCGTTTTCATACCACACCAACTTGTAATCGAGTGTTCCAATATCGAATAATTTGTTATAAATATAAGCTGCCAACATTTCATTCAATGTCCTCAAGAACATTTGGTTAAAAGGCAACGCGCTCCAACTGGAAATCTTGTTAACATTTTTGTAAATTGTATTGTTGTCTTTTGAGACCAATATGATGGATGACCCGTTCATTGATGCGCCTTTGAGCTTTTCTTGAATGACTTTAATGTTTGTTGTGAATATATTTTCGGATACATTTGATGGATACACATTAGGGGTATTTTCCATTTTTGGAAATATGGGTTCAAGATTTTCGCATCTTGTTGATTCATACAAGACCACCTTGACTTCATTATTAGTAGCATTCATAGTTTGTACATGTTTAAAAGAAACACCCATGGGGAGAAGAATTTGATCAAGCGTGTCTAGTGTATTTGCAAAATTAAAAAACGGAATGTCTTTATTTATTTTCAAAATGTAAACAACGCCTGTTTGGTTAGATGATGCATACTGCATTGCTACATTGTAGTTGGTCGTCGTTGACAAAAAGGTGAATGTAGTAAATGTCTCACCACTCATAATTTGACTTGTACCATGGTAAACATAGAATGGTGTAAACTCGCAAGTTTTATTTGGCTTGGGTTTGGTCATTTCGTTTTGTAATTTGACAAAACTACTCAATATAGATTTCGATTTATCTAGATATTCAGTGTCCATTCTTTCTGACTCGATCAGCCAATTCAATATCGAATGATTGAGGTTTTTTGAAGGTACATAGTGTGAATATACATTGGTTTGTATCATGGTTAAATATTTTTTTGGATCAATAATACTGCAAGGTGTCTGATGAATGAATGGATGCAAAATCAATTTGTTATTATCGTTAACGTATTGGATGAATCCTTTCGTAAATTGTGTGGGATCCTGAAAACACCAATTATCCAAAGATTTTATACATAACAAACTGTCAACATTTTGTGGGGTGAACAATGCAAAATATGCAAGATGTGTATTTAGTACATTACATTTTAATGATGCGAGTAGGGTTTCATGTTCTTGCCTTGTTTTTTTGATATCTTTCTCTGTTTGTTCCTTGATATATTCCATATGTTTTGACCATTTTTCCTGGATCAATTTATTGAATGTTGCTGAAAAATCACCAAATGATACTAGCATTCCAGACATCTTTGTACACAAATCATCACGAATAATAAATTGCAATTTGGGATCAAGTTCACAAACGAGTTTGAATTGATTTAGGATACTTATATGCTGCATCCTCAAAGGATTTTGATAATATATACGCTTGTTGTCAATAATCATAAACATTATGCATTTCATTCGTGCGAAAAAAGTCATTTCTGATAGTTGAAGAACAAAATTATTGAATAATGTCCCTGATGTAAGCAATATATCTAATTGCAATTTTACATCGTCTAATTTGGAGTTGAAATTGGAAAAGAATTCTTTATTAATTTCAACTAGACCAAGATTGTCGATAGCTTGAGCAAAGGCAATCAACGGATTATTATCAGCTTGTTTTATAGATATAGATTTTATGTAATTCTGTGCAGATGGATTCAAAGAACAAAATAGTTGATTATATGTTGTCCCACTCCCTCCCCGCATTTTTTTGTGTCCCCCTTTTATAGCACACGGTTCTACAATACTATTTTCAATCTCTTGTAGTTTTGCTAGGATACTGTCCGTAAAAAGTAAAATGAAAACAGTGGTTTTGTATAGTAAAGTTTTATTTTTAAAGACTATTTTACAAAAGGTATATAAGCACAATATGACAACACCTTGTATGAAACCAATTGAAAAA
>Ga0214250_1000208_pt1 | contig 21560 bp, 26 predicted proteins | sample TroBogypolimnion_35_FD_153088 | JGI IMG/M metagenome (GOLD analysis project Ga0214250, IMG submission 153088) | Freshwater microbial communities from Trout Bog Lake, WI - 29JUN2009 hypolimnion | ecosystem: Environmental > Aquatic > Freshwater > Lake > Hypolimnion/Profundal zone | place: Trout...
GCCCTTGTTGGCCTTCTTGCCCTTCTTGCCCTTCTTGCCCTTGTTGGCCTTCTTGGCCGGCTCCTCAGTGGGCTCGGGCTCCTTGCGCGGGGGCGTGAGGACAAGGTCCTGGAGGTGCTTGCGAATGTCGTAGAGCTTGTAGGTGTTGGACTTGCCCTCCTCAAAGATGCCGCCAAACATGAACGTGTTGATGTCCTCCTGGTCCTCCTCGAGCATTTCAAAGCCAGAGTAGATGTCAGCCTGGAACTCCCAGTCCGAGGTCATGTTCTTCGGGGCCTTGTTGACCCTGATGGGCGTCTTGTAGAACTCGGTCAGCCACGTCTTGCCGTTCAGGGCATAGGCATTCTCCTTGCAGAAGAACCACCAGTTGGTGATGTTCGGCAGGTAGCGCGAGTACAGGACCGTAAAGATGATCCAGCGGCGCAGCACGTCGATCTTGTACTGCAGGGGCAACGACTCGGACTTTTGCGAGCTCGAGATGTCAAAGGCCATCATGTAGGACTTGTCAGGCGAGAGCATGTTGCGGGCCATGCGGAACTTCTTGCTGAACGTGAGGATGTTCTCCTTCTTGGTGCAGAGGATCTCGATGGCGTACATGTGCTTCTTGTTGGAGGCAGTCGTGATCTCGACCACAAAGTCGATGGCGTGCTTCTCAGTCACGAAGAACTCGCAGTGCGTCTGGACGTCCTTGATCTCGTGGACAGTCTCGGACAGCAACACCATGCCACGCACCATGGCGTCCTTGCACGTGGCGTGGCTCTCCTGGAGGCTCGGGACGTGGCACTCCTGGCAGTAGGGTGTGCCGTTGGAGCAGGCCTTGTACCTGCAAATCGCACAGTGGCGCCACTTGTTCTGCGTGTCCAGGTACCAGATGTAGGGACCGGTCTTGCAGTCCTTGCAGCACAGGTTCATAGCCACCTTTTGGTTCATCTCGGACAGCGGAGTCGAGCGTGCTGTGGGCGTCTTGAGCAGGTTCATGCGCCAGTAGTTGCCACGGCTGTTGCCGTGCACCATGCACTTGCCAGGCATGCCAGTGGCAATGCTCTGCAGGTTGTTGGCCACCATGTACTTGCGCTTCTTGGGCAGGGACTGCTCGATTGCGGTCACGCGCTTGTTGAGGGGCTCCAACACAATCATGAACTTCTCCATCATGTGGGACATTGACTTTCTGCTGCCCAGCAACTTGACCCTCTTCTTGGGGGCATTGGGCGGCGTCACAATGGCGTCTTGGTCCTCGTCTTGGTCCTTGGCCATGTCGACAATCTCATCGTCCGACAGGTGCTTGCTGATGAACTTGCGATCAAAGTTGTTCCTCACGAACAGGTTGCAGCCAGGCAGCGAGCTCGAGGCTTTTGTGCACAGCTCACAAGCGGCGCCGTCATTGAAAGTGCACTCGACAAATACACAGTACTTGCCGATCTTGTCCTTGCTGGCACGGCTGGTCACCTTGGCAGCCAAGATCTTGAACTTGTCGTCCTTGAAGTACTCGCTCTCAAAGAGCACATCGGTACCAAGATAGTTGTACAAAGGCTCCTCACCATGGTACTCGTCTAGCTCCTCAAAGGTGCTGAAATACACACGGTCAGTCGCCATGGTGTTGCTGCCTTCTATACAATTACTTTTTTACATTTTCAATATGTCGATGGGGCACTTAGAGAGATCCCATGTTATTATTAATGGAATAATCACATCATGTCAAACGACGTAGATCTCAATGTTTTTGATCGCGCGATAAATCAGGCTAAAAAGTCGACCATGATGCAGAAGCACGGTGCTGTCATTCTGGATAGGAATGGAGATATTTTGGGACAGGGCTTTAATCATTACGAGAGCTACATGTCTCACTCGTGGAGTTGTCACGCCGAGATTGCGGCACTTTTATCAGTAGGCAAGAACAGGCGCGAGAAACTGGTTGATGCCACATTGGTGGTGGTGCGTGTTGGTTCTGACAATGGGGCAAAAATGTCAAAGCCGTGCGACAAATGCCGAAAGGAGATTCTCAAGTTTGGTATACGACGGGTTTTCTATTCTACGTAGAGTGTAAAAATATCATGGTCGTGCCTCCCCTTACACACATCGTCTTGATAGTTTTTCTAGCTGTTATCGGTGTAGCATATTGTGTGTTATATGCACTTGGTGCCAAGCAATTGTTTACTTTGAGCGATATTACTTTTAAAGCACCCGCAATAAAGCCTCAATACAGTGCTCCAACTATTTATACACTAAATTATGTTTCCAGCTTGTCGAGTGGTGTCTCTGGTCAAGACGTTGTATTTGCTTTTGTTTCAGACGTGGACAGTACGAGGCTTGTGACCGATGTCCACAACAACGTGACAAATCATCTATTAATGTGGAACCACACCTACTTGGTGAGTGGGGTTGATATTAACACTCCGGGTTTTGTCATGGTATCACTTTCAGACATGTGCTCACCCTATGCAATTTTCACGTCGTTCCCGTTTACGTGCAGTGGAGTAGGATCTATTTCCGGCAATAGTCAGTTTGCGGTGATTCACGCCCTCGGATATTATGCGTGAAATGTAAGAATGATCCTAAGTTATTTAGGGTCAAAAAAGACATTGTTGCCCCAACTCGAAAGCGTGATACGACCTCTGTTTAAAAGCGGCGAGTGTTCCACCTTTTGTGATTTATTCATGGGATCCGGTTGTGTGGCCAATTATTTTGCCAAGAAATGTGAGGGTGTAACACACGTCATGGGAAACGATATGGAGCTATATTCATATGTGCTGGGCAAAGGGCTCTTATGTTGTCCGTATTCTGTCAAGTTGGCCCGGGTTATCGACAGCTTCAATGCGGGTGATTGTGTCCGAGTTGTTAATGGACTGATATGGAAGCACTTTTCACGTGATCGTCTCTATTTCAAAGCTGATAATGCGGTTGCCATTGACACGGTTCGTGTAGGCATCCATCGGCTTTTCGAGTCGGGCATTGTAACATGGAACGAGTTTCTTTTTTTATTGGCGTCGCTTTTGAAATCGGCGTCGTTGGTCGCCAACACGAGCGGGACATTTCGAGCACACCTAAAAACACTTGCTAAAAAAGCGGATCGGTCTTTCAAGTTGGTCCCTGTTCACACGGATTATTTGCCGTGTAGGGCAAAGACAACTGTTTTCAAGAAAAATGCGACAATGTTTGCGGGCAATCACTCTGTGCAACACTGTGTGTACATCGACCCACCCTATAATAATGTGCATTACAGTGCATACTATAGTTTTCTCAACTATTTATGCATGTATGATAAAAATGTAGAATTAGTCGGTACCGGTATCATCCGCGATTACTATAAATCGCCATTTGGTCTGGCTCGCACAGCATATCACGAGTTCAGTAAGTTGTTTCATCAACTTCAAGTTCGAGGGACAAAATACATCATCATGTCATATAGCTCCCGTGCCATACTCCCCATCCATATTCTTTGCGATTTAATGAAATCTTTTGGGTTTGTTTCCGTGTTACAAACCAGACATAGGAAATACATTTCGAACAATAAGTTCAAGGGCCAAAGTGTCACTGAATATATTATGAAACTGAAATTAAAGTAATAGTTGCATTTGTAATATTAATAGTTGCATTTGTAATATTAATAGTTGCATTTGTAATATTAATAGTTGTATTTGTGCATTTAGTTGTATTTTTAAAGTAATAGTTGTATTTGTGCTTTTTTGTATCAAAGATAAGCCTTGGTAACCATTGACGTCTCTGTAATTTCAATCTCGGACTCGAGTTGGTCAAAAGTACTCATGAGGGCAATACCAATAGTAACGGTGGCATGCTTGAATGGGCCCTTGGCAAGTGCAGTCCGTGTATCTTGGACAAGGATAAACTTGAGGTTTTCCATAAAGGTGGTATAATACTTTTCATCAAAATCAAGATCCTTGTCGACCAAATCATACGAGTAAAAGGTAAAAGCGACGCGCAACTCGGTGCCCTTTTCGAGGATGCTGAAAGTCTTGATGTAGTCGCTATAGAGCTTGAACGTGTGAGTGATAGATGAGGTCGACATTATATTGGTTAGTTTTTCTATTTTTAAATAGAAGTTTAACGGTCATTGCATTTTTGCCCTTGCTTTTTTGTAAATTTTATCTCTATAAATAAACATGGCCACACAAAAACCTGATTGGTATTCCAAGCCAAAAGAGGTGTACAAGCCCGAATGGTATGACGCAATTGAAAACGATGTCATTACAGCATCACAAAAATGCGATTTGGCACATGGTAAAGGGCTGGGTGTGTCCAAGCCCAACATCGTCCCCGATAGGTATTCATATCGTGATCTTGACGCTTTCAAGAAAGCACAAGCTGCACATTTGAAAGCTAACAATTTTAGGTCCTGCATCAAGATCCCCGACCATCTTTTGAAAAGCATGGACAAGTTTGGGCGCTACTACAAAGGAACCGAGACATTGGACGAGTGCAGAAAGATGGGTAAAGAAGCTGTTTGGGAGTGGGATGCGCCTAATCGCGAGAACAAGTACGGACACGGTGTATGTTGGAAAAACTTGCACAACAAACAATGCGGTTTCAATACAGATAAAACGCTTTTCAATCCCGAGATGCGAAAGAAATTGCCCAACGTCGACAAGACCATTGAGAGCAGCAGGAACAAGTGCAGGGCTGGCAACGACTGTAGGTGGGACGATGTCCTTGTCGATTGCATGCCGAAAGACAACAAGGCTGTCGAGCGAGTCAAACAAATCAATAGCAAAGAAGATCGCGATATGGAAAAATTGAAATTGAGGGAGCTGTCGAGGCGGGTCAAAAACCCACCTGCTGGCATGCCCGCCGATGTCACCAAGGCAGAGGCTGCAATTCAGAACTATCTGCTATCATGGTACAAGTACAATCAGCCTGGTGTGGCGCCACTGACTGATGAGCTTGAGGGAACTGGCAATCGGTGTGTAGAAGGCACAGGAAAGGCCACTAAGAACGACGACATTTCCAATAATATTGTGAATGGTGTTATGTTCTCGCTGAACAATCTATATGAAAAGGAAGAACTCAAGCAGATTCCGTTTGTCAATGGACTCTTGAGCAAACATTTCAGAAATATTTTGAATATAGCTATTGGTAAGCCGAATGTAAAAAAACTATCTGACTTGTGGATGGAACATGACCTTGCCCGTGACAAAGGTAATCAAGTGGCCGTGACCAATGCCAAGAACTTTATTAATTTGTTTTGGACCGAGATTCATGACTTGTATGCTGGGATAGATGATATCGAGTCGTATGACAATTACTACGAGTACATTGACCCCAAGAAGCCGCCCTACAAGGCACCGAAAGTGGCTATTGCAAGTAGCAGCAAGGCCCCTGAGAAAGAATTCATGCCATCCCTTCCCCAGTCTGTCATCAACATGATCATGAAGAATATTGCCTCGCATGGATCTACAAATCGTGGCATCATGGGTTGGCACTCTACTGGAAGTGGCAAGACATGCACAGCATCCGGTGTTTTTGACGCGTTTTGGGATACCAACAAGCAAATTGTGTTTGCTAGCTCTATTGACGCCATTGCAAGTAACCCCGACTATAAGTTTCACGAATGTGCAAAGCGCCTCTTTCCGCGTTTCAAAGAGGAGCCGTTTAATGGGGATATGGAGACTATTGGTCAACGATTTGCAGAGCGTGGTATCATATTTATTTCCTTTGCCAAACTGGCCAATCGTATTTTGAAAATGGAAAAACTTAAAGAGGCGTTGGAGGGCAAGTATTCAGTGACCAAGACAAAAATCAAAATGTTTGAATCGGATGACGAGGATATGCCACCACCTGCTAAAAAGGGCAAAAAGGCAGTGGTTGAGGAAACGGATTCTGACTCGGAAGTTGTTGTCCCTAAAAAGAAGACGGTTGCGGCCAAAGGCAAAAGGAAAGTGGTTGATGATTCTGATTCTGATTCCGAGGAAGAGTACGTCAAACCACAAAAGAAAGTTGCTAAAAAGTCCAAAGCGTCTACTCCTATTAAAAAAAGTAGGAAGAAAGTAGTGGAAACAGAATCCGAGTCAGAGGAAGAGTACGTCAAACCACAAAAGAAAGTTGCTAAAAAGTCCAAAGCGTCTACTCCTATTAAAAAAAGTAGGAAGAAAGTAGTGGAAACAGAATCCGAGTCAGAGGAAGAGTACGTCAAACCACAAAAAGGTAGAAAGCTGGCTCCCCCCAAAGTGGTAGAAAAAGTAGTTTCTAAAAAGAAAGTTGCGGTTGTTGTGGAAAAGAGTAGAAAACTGGTTCCGAAAAAAGGAAAGCAAGTAGTAGTGGATGATAGTGATGACGAGGACGTATGGGCCACACCCATGAAATTGTCCGTGCCTAAAAAGGGCGTGGTGGCAGCGAAATCCAAGGGAACACGGGGGCGCAAGGTGGTGGATGAGGAAGACGTGTGGGAGACTGCCCAGAGTGTCACGCCTGTTAAACGGGGTAAGGGGCGAAAGGCAACACGTGGTGGTGCGGGCACTACTGCCTTACTCCCGCCCATGGACGCCTTTGTTGCTCGCATCGCCGCCTGGTATGGTAAGAGTCCTGAGCACGTCCGGGCGGCCATGAAGAAAGCTGAGATCAAAAAGGTGGACGACGTGGTAGATCTGGACCATGCGGTGCTTGTGATTGACGAAGTGCACAATCTCTTCCGTCCTCTTCCCAATCAGAGGGAGAAACACGCGCTTGTGGAGAAGCACATTGTGAATCCGGTCATGCACCCGGACCTGAAAGTGGTCATTCTCACTGCCACTCCCGGCGACAACGTCACAGATGTCATGAAACTTCTCAATATTATCCGTGACCCCACACACCCTGTCATCAAGCCGCCCAATGCGGATAGTGCTGAGGATGTTATGCGCTTCAAGCACGAGGTGCGTGGGCTTGTCAGTTACTTTGACATGAGCTACGACAAGACCAAATTCCCCACGGTCGTAGACCCTGGCCCTGTTCGATATCCTATGAGCACCAAGCAGTTTGCGGCTTATATTGAAAAGTATAAAGAAGTGAAAGCGGACGTCAAGGACTATGACAAGCTGGCAAAGGCGAACAAGCTTCGCACGTATTGGCAGGGCGCTAGAAAATACTCCAATATGTTGTATAGTTTTGACAAGAATATGGCGCTCACCGAGTTCTCGTCCAAGCTGCCCGGACTCCTAGAAAAGGTCCAAGCTTACCCCACCGAGAAACAATATTGTTATTCCGCATTTTATACAAACCAAGGGTCAGGGCAAGGCATCTTGGAAATCGCCCGGCAGATGGAAAAGCTCGGCTACGAGAAACTCACCGTCAAGGAGGCCCGCGAGGCCAACAAGCGTGGTAATGTGCTAGCACCAAAAAAACGCTACATCTTGGCCATCCAGAGCGAGATTGGGGAAGAGGGCAGCACGTCTGCGGGTGTCAACTTGCACGAGATGGTGTCGATATATAATTCCGAGGCCAACAAGAGCGGCGAGCTTGTCCATATGTTTTTGGCATCACAAGGTTTCAACGAAGGACTAGATCTCAAGGCTGTGCGACACATTCACATCTTTGAACCCTTGGTCACGATGGCGTCGGATTTGCAAACTATTGGTCGCGCTAGGCGTTTCTGTAGTCATGCCCATCTTGATCAAAAGGATTGGACTGTGCAGATACACCGATATTTTTCTGAATTCCCAGTGGACGTCAATGTGACAGGTACTAGCAGTGTGCAAATGGAGATCACAGACCTCAAAGGTATCATCGGTGACCTTGAAGATCGGATCAAGGCCACAAAAGACAAGGACGAAAAGAAGGCGCTCAAGGACAAATTGTCGGCGAGCAAAAAGTTGGTGACTTCGTTGAATAAACAGGTCAAGTCGAGCAAGGCGACAGACACCACAGGCGTTCTCAATATCGACGAGTACGTTTACAACATGGCGCAGAGCAAGATGAAGGAGCTATTCGTGACCTATCATTGTATGAAGGAAGCTGCTGTTGACTGTCGTCTATTGTCGGATTTCCACTCGGACGGGACAATTCACTGTCTCGACGACCCAGTCGTGTTTGAAGCACCGATTGTTGAAAAAAAGCAAGTTGAAAAGACGGCCACGCCTCCAAGAAAGGTCCTCACCCCACCGCATACACGTGAAGCGAGGGAGGCAGCGCGATTGACAGGGGCTCTTGTCGTGGAAAACGACAGCAGCGTTTAGGCGCCCTCGCTTGTATCAGTATCCGTGTTGTCTTCGTCACTTGTATCCGTCTCGCCATCTGCGTCTTCATCATCGTCATCGTCGTCCGTACCGTCAAAGTCCGAGTCCTCGACATCAGTGTGCTTTGTAGAGATGCGTTCCTCGGTCCACGTGAATCCAAATGGAATGATATAGAGAACGTCGTCTACATTGAGCTTGATTTTCGAGGTCTTGACATTGATCAGGGCTTCGGGGACCAAGCTGCCGGCTTTGAGCGGACCAATGTCTTTTAGCAGTGTGCATTCGATATAGGCGTAGGAATCATCATTGTATGTGTAACTATCTTTAAAGGTAAAGAGATCCCCTGCGTTCATTTTTGGTTTTAGCGAGATTTAATTTTTTCTATTTGCAACGACACTAAATTATTATCTATTTATAATTCATAAATGGCCCCCACTAAACGTTTCGCTAAATATACTTCTGAACTCCGCAAAGCTATCGCTCTCCTTGAAGCCGCTGTTCCCTCCAAGCACACCAAGCAGGCTCTGACTATCCTGACCAAGGTTGCCAAGAGCACCGCCAAGTATGCCGGCGAGGAATCTGCGTCGGGCAGTGCTGCCAAGAAGCCCCGCAAGCTCAACAACTACATGCTGTTCGTCAAGGAGAATAGGGCCAAGGTTGCTGCGTCTATGGGCGCTGGCACCAAGGTGACCGAGGTCGCTAAACGCCTCGGCGAGATGTGGAGGGAGGTCAAAGACACCTGGAAGCCCAAAAAGTCTTCGTCATCTTCATCCGCTTCGTCCACTGCTTCTTCAAAGAGGTCATCCTCGTCCAAAAAGTCGGCGTCTCCTAAACCCAAGAAGGCCTCGGCTGCCAAGGCCAAGAAGCCCGCCTCTGCTGCCAAGCCTAAAAAGGCTGCTAAGAAGCCCAAGGCCCCCAAAAAGACCAAGGCTGCTGCTTCCTTCTATGATTTTTTCTAAACAATAGAAAAGAGCGAAAAAATGGACATGGAAAAGTTAATGAATCGTCTATCCATGATTGCGTTGTTAGTAGCCGGGATCATATTTTTGTTCGAAGGCATCAAGTATGTCCAGATGAAAAAAACTAATCCGAGTCTTCCCGACAAACTATATGCCGCCGCCGTTTTGGCCATCATTTTGGGCATTATTGAAATCGCTTTTGCCGTTGCTCACTTTTGGTTCTAGAACTTGAAATAAATTAATTGATTTTTGACATTGGATAAAAATAATCCGTTTTCTGTCGGTGTGTTTGTTTGTTTCCATGAAGCTTATTTATTTTGAAATTTAAATTGCGAGTATGAGTTCAAGTAAAAACGCATGTGCAGTGATCCTGAGTCGCGAATATTTACTAGTTGGCATCGACAAAAACCATGTTGTGTTTGATATCGACAGCTTTGTGGTAGGGAGCTATCAACACGTAGTATGGGATGCACGGTATGCTTCTGGAGACAAAGATACACAGATACGCGACACCCTCGAGAGTTGCTGTCTGATTCAACGCTTGGACGTGTTGTGTCTCGACCACAGTAACAGCTTGCTCACATGGCTAGAGGAGAACTTTGTAGGGAGATTTGTGTTTCACTTGGCAGGCCAGTTTTGCATTTCGCTTCCGGATTTCAAAGTGGAGCAATATACACTGCCACTACAAGCTCCTTTAGCCAAGCCCTTGGTTATTTCCAATGTGTGTTTCCTTGGAGAGCCCATCAAGACGTTTTGTGAACGAATCAATGGTTTGAATGCAGAAAGAACAACAAAGCTCAATGTGAATATTGCGCTCTCGGAGAACGGCGATGTCCACTATATCAAGGACATGAAGATGGTATTGGATGCATCAGGGATTGTAGTTACATCTGTGAATGCTATATTTTATAATAAAAAGGAAAATGTCTTTGGGGAATACGGGAAATTCTTTTCCTATTTCAAAAAGCAAATAGAGTTGGCGAGCATCCTCGGGGCAAAAGCTGTAATTTATGGATCCGGTTCGAGCAGATTCATCAATGCGTCAAAAATAAACGAATACGATACTTATAAGCGAGGCCATGACCTCTTTGCCGAGACGATGCGGAGGATAGGTGGTGTCGCTGAAAGGAACAATGTCACTGTCTATATCAAGGCTACAGGGGGAGGGAACTATCTGACCCGGGACGAGGATGTGGCGGCTATGGTTGGAGCCATAAATCACCCTAATGTCGTCATGGGGCCCTCGCGATCTGGAATTGTAACCGCATTTGATACCTTTGACTTGGTCGAGCATAAATATGGTGGTGCTTGCTACTTGCGTTATATAATTGATTTGATGAGTCTTGTCTAGATTTTCTTGGCTTCCTCTTGCACTACAGCAGGCGCAGGCGCGGGCGCTTTGTATAGAATAGTATGATAGATAAACCACGCCATGAGCAAACCTGTGACGACAATGAGAATCGCCACGATAGTCCAAGACAACGCTCTACAATTTCCAGTCAGCAAACATTGTGCATTAAACGTGAAAATTAGGCCGGCTATGATGATGATGAGTACGAGCCACATGACATTGAAAATCTTTCCCATGCCCTCGGCGGTGATGACCTCGAAATAGGGAGACACAAAGCTCATGATCAGAAAGAAAATGAGATTGATGACGAAAATAGCAATTGTAATCCATGACTCGGGAGGAAGCATTTGGATTTGATTTAATTTTACTTTTATTTTAATTCGCATTGTCATTTATTACGCCTTTTTGGAAGCGGCCTTGTAGAACAGCAGAGCAAGAAGGCCGCCGAGGACCTGAGCAATGACGTAGGCGATCCAGGTGTTGACAGTAATGGCGCCCTTGGCAAGCATCATTGTCGATACAGCGGGGTTGAAGTGGCCGCCGCTAATGCTGCCACCAAAGTAAATGGCGACGGCAAGGGCTAGACCAATGGGGAAGGCTTGGCCTGTGGTTAGGATGACTGCAAGGAAAACGAAAGTTCCAATAAACTCGGTCACAATATTGAGCATTCTTTATATTTATACAACCGAAAATAAAATTATACTTGGTCAAAGACTTATTGAGATTTTAAAAGTTGTACCGGTGCTTTCCTGAACAAGCTGGGTGTTCATACGCTTGACATTTGTTGTGGACATGAATTTCTGCATGTCTGTATATCGTTGCGCAAGAGCTGTGGCGAAAACCGGGTCTTCAGGATATGTAGTCGCTAGGTCGACGCCCGCTGATATATCGATGACAGGGGTTTCTGAAGTAAAAAAGGTAGCACTCATTTTATAATAAGGACCAGGATTTATCTTTTATACGGAGTTCTATTTGCGTTTTCGTATTGATTTGCTCAATATAATTTGTGCGACACCTTCCAGTTCAATCACTTTAAAAGGGAGAAACTGATTATCAATGTATTCAGATGCAAACACAATATTGTTGTTGTATTCTATGACGTAATACATGTGAGTAGATATTTCATCAGATAGTCCGTCTATTTGTATATACCATCCTACATTATACGTAGCTTGTGGCTTCGTACTGATGTGTGTATACTTGAAAAAGATCTTATTTGGGGGTGGCTCTTTCTTGATAATCGACAAGTCGTTGATTACAAGTTCAGTTACTAGCATATTCCCAACATCACTATTACCAGTCAACGTAGAAGAAATACGTTTTTTGGGGATGTCCCCTGTACCCAATAGATACCACTTTCTTGAATTAAAATCGTGCACAATTAACGGCAGCACAGGCAGATTAGTTTTGTTTTTTTTCAATGCTTGTTGTTGTTGGATATTTAGATCTTTGCTTAATCCATGCTTTCTTTGTGCATGCAAAATTACAAAATCATCAATATCTTGGTCTGTGTCTGTTTTAGTAAGCAGATCGAGTAAAATAGGAACATACTTTTCTTTCATTATTTATAATTTATAATGGCAAATACAAAATAAATTGAAATTTTTAATATGGCTTTGCATCTAGTTGCCAGTGGAGCCAAAGCCACCATCACCTCTAGCAGTTTGCTCTGGCAGTGTGGCATCATAGTGCACAACACGAGCGTTATATTGCTTGCGCAGGATCAGCTGAAAGCCCTTGAACGGTAGCGGGAGCGGCGGAGCAGTCGGGTCAATCTTGGCGACAGCCACGTAGATGTTCCCTGTGTACGATGCGTCAATGATACCGATCGAGTTGGCGAGCATCCAACCCGTCTTGCTAAAGGAACTGCGCGGCACTACCTCGACATAGTACCCCCACGGCACCTGAATCTTGATGCCTGTATCGTACATGAGCACAATGTTGGGGCGCAACTCCTTGTGCAAGCGGATGATTGTCAGGTCCATGCCCACGTCCGACTCGCGAGCCTTGGTGGGAACCACAGCAGAAGGATCTGTTGTCCACACCTTCATTGTTGGGATATCGCTGCCATACATCTGGACTAGCGGGTCAGTGAACAACTTGCCGTAAAGGTCGATCAGGTTGGTGCCCTTGACAATGATGACATTGTCATCCGCGTCCCTGTCATATGGAATATTGAGCTCGTCGAGAATGGGAGCGTGCACATTGTCGAGGATGCGGACAAGGACTGTGCTCAGAGGGTAGAGATCGGCGCGGAGGGCGTCCATTTGTTATGCTTGATGGCTTTTCTTTGTGGTATTGTAATAGTCTTTTCTTTATGTTGAAATTATTCAAATTCATACATTACAGTTTTCACTTTTTCACAAGGCACGACATAAAAAACCAAGACCGCTTCGGCTTGTTGATGTGAACTTGCCCTTTAGTTGCACTTGTTATAGCAGCAAGGAGGCTCTTGATAAACATGTCGTCATGTTCTGATATATCCATGGATGTTATGCGTCGGGCTACATTGATGGTAAACTTTTCCTTTTCTTCAGAGTTGAGAAACGTATACTCTTCTACGATTTCCATTATGAAAATAATGTAGTCAAAAATACTGCAAAACTTGGTGTCAGTATAGATCATCTTGCGTTTTACTTTGTTCAAAATCGCAATTTCTACGGACGTGCTCATTTTTTGTGTGTCTAGCTGTATTCTTGCAAGGCTCTTTATATGTCTGTGTCTTGTCTTGTCTACATTTCAAGTGTACTTGGCCACAATATTATCCAACTTTTTCTCACGGGGTTTGCGACTGGTTGCTACTGCTTTTGTCTTTTTCTTACCAAGGTACTCGGTAAACGACGCAAGATCGCGCGGCTTTTCAAATGGCGTGGGCGATGCTTTGGTGTCCTTGTGGACAGTCATAATGCTTGGAAAGCCCTTGACGTCCTTCAGGATTTGTACGAAATGATTATCGTCATGGGTGTCGGTCAGATGCTTGAGCACATCGAACTCGACCTCGACTACGTTTTCGGCGGCTCCCTTGACAGCAGTGTCCCAATTGTCGCGCATGTGAGTGCAGTGGCCACACCAGTTGGCATAAACAAGTAGGACAAAGGGTTGCTTCTTGAAAACCTGTGACTCGAACTTGTCAAAACTGCTATTAAAGCTGTCCAGCTTGTCGAATTTAAATACGGACATTTCTATTTATTTATTTTAATTCGTCATTTTAATTGTTGCGAAAAGGTGAAACTGCAAGTGTATTTAGTTTCAACAAGGCGATGGCAGGCGACCTTGTACGGCTCATTGGGGCCATGTGCATCGCAGATCCAGATCCGTTCGAGTTGGTGCTGCGTCACGACGTCCAATACATGATCCTATGCTATGAGGCGTGCGAGAATGTACGGCTGGAACAGTTGCTCATGGAGCCCGGTGCCGCGGCGTATGCTGGTGTGTCAACCATGGTACTTTATCGCAGAATGGTCGACATGTTTGCCCAGCATGACTACTTGGTGAATCTCACTGAATTGATGCCTATGATTGACGAGTATTTGGAGTTTGCGTCGCAAATGGACGATTAATTAAATATACGCCATTAAAAAAAGAATGTCGACCAACCAAAAGCTACGTGTCTGTCTTTTCGGCACTCACCCCCACCAATACAATGGTTATAGCAAGGTGGTTTTTGAACTTATTTCTTGTCTTGCCAAGAAGCAGGATATTGATATTACAGTGTATGGCTTTCAAAAGTTCAATGTGATGCAAAACCATAGGGCCATCCTGCCCTCCAACGTCGAGGTTTACGATGCCTACGAGTTCGAGGAGCCAAAGCAGCAGGGATTCGGTGTCGAGCAAGTGCGCGAGTTTGTTAAAAACAACAAACCCGATGTGTGCATTGTCTACAACGACATGATGATCATCCACCAAATCGTCACCAAGCTGCAGCTGTGCCGCAATGAGGACAAGATGGATTTTAAGATTATTGCCTACATTGATCAGGTTTATCTCAACCAAAAGAAAGAATTTATTGATTTTGTCAATGCCAACACAGACTTTGGCCTTCTTTTCACAGAGTATTGGGAGAAAAATATTGTCGAGCAGGGGCTTACTCTGCCCCATGACTATCTCCAACACGGCTTCAACCGAGAGATCTATTATCCGATTCCTAAAAAGCTAGCGCGTACCTATTATGGCATCAAACCTGACGAGTTCATCATCCTCAACCTGAACAGGAACCAACCTCGCAAGCGTTGGGACACGTGTTTGAAAGCCATGGCGGAGATTGTAAGCCGCTATCCCAACGAACCTATCAAGCTCATGATCGGGACTGCGGTCCAAGGTGCGTGGAACCTGATGGAGATTTTCGAGCGCGAGCTCAAAAAGCGCAACTGTACCCTCGAGGACGGCATGAAGCATGTCATTGTCATCGATAGGCCGCAAAAGGTGACGGACGAGGAGACTAATATCCTGTACAATGTGGCCGACATTGGGATCAACACGTGTGACGGCGAGGGTTTTGGCCTCTGTAACTTTGAACAAGCGGGTATAAGCATCCCTCAGATTGTGCCAAAGCTGGGTGGCTTTGTGGATTTTTTTGATGAGGATAATAGCATCATGATCGAGCCCAAGATGGCCTACTATGTTGATCACTCTAGGGACATGGTAGCTGGTGAGGCGCTGCTTTGCAACTATGCGGATTTCGTCGAGGCTATCGAAAAGTATTATTTTGACAAGAAAATGAGGGAGGCACATGGTAAGGCGGCTCGCAAGAATATCCTTGAAAAATATGGGTGGGAAGGTCTTGCTGAAAAACTGTACAAGATTATTTACAAGGTGGCGGGGCGTTCTATTCCCGTGGCAGCGCCTGCAGCTGCGGCAGTGCAAAGCCTCATTAACGAGGTCGAACAAATTGATATTGCTGCTGTTTCTGTGCCTGCGCCTTCAGCAAGCAAGCTAACCAGCAAAAAGACCAAGGAAATCATGAAGCTACAGAGGAAACTCAAAAAGCTACAGGCTGCCTCTGATGCCTAAATACATCGTTGTTTTGTGACTTGGTTGAATAGTTGAAGAGTTGTACTCATATCTATTTCGTTTTTTATTGGCAAGGGCGGTTGTAGCTCCTTGCACATTTTTTTTGCCTTCATGATGGGTGCGTCATAGAGAAGCCATGTCCTGTCGAGAGGACTTGCATCTGTACCGGTTGAGTTGTCCCTTGTGGCATTGTTTTGGAACCAAGCGGCGTTTAGATTTTCGCATGCCTTTCCCATCATCAAGTCGCTCAGCTGTTGTTGTTCTGAAAAATAAGACATTTGCTGTAGTACTCGGAAATAAAATGCAATATTTCTTTTTGTTTTCCTTGTGGGAGTGACTTTTCAACATAGGGGCCAATGTTTTTTTCACATGATACATGTATGGCCGTCTTGTCCTTGTCAACATAGAGCGACGTATTGGTGCCATGGACAAGCCGGATATACATGTCGGATTTATCTCGATTGTTAAAGACATGAATGTGTTTTCCTAGTTTGCGAAAGTCCTTGATGAGGTCGACGTCCTCCATTGTATTTAAGTTTTTATATTTTACACGCAGGTCTTGCTTGGCCAATACAAATACGAATCCAGTGCCAAGCTCCATTTCCCATACGAATCCTGTATTGTAATTACACTCGATGCGGTGTGTAAATACGACCACATCAGCACTTGTCTTTTCCATCTCGTTTGTAAGAATGTCAAGGTAGTCGGGGGTCCTGTAGTCGTCATCGTCCCACACTGTCCAAAGGGCATCGATGGGAACCAGTTGAAGGGCAATATTGCGGAGATCGCCGAGGGTCAAGTTGTTCTTTTCCTTTTGGATTTGGAATTCAAATATATTTTCTTCAATTCTGGGCGAATGTTGTAAAACTTTTTTAGAATTGTGGTTGATAATAATGAGGGTTTTGTTTTCATAGAGTTGCTCGTTGAAATTATCTATACTTTTTTGGGAAAAGCAAAGGCGTTGATCGTCCTTGCCTGTCACCATGATGCAAAATACACGAGGTTTATTGTTTGTATTGTTATGTAGTCGATATAAAACAAACAGTGAGATTGTTATTGATATGACTATGGCTAATGTTGCAATTACGTACACGTTTATGTTCATCCCTCACCTATACTTTTTGATGTAAAAAATATAAATAAATAGTTTAGAAAATATATATGACTAAAAGTATACAACGTTGATTCATATAGAAAGAATGTTCAAAGCATATCGGAAAAACAAGTGTATTATGCAAGTAAACTCTAACACGTTTGTCAAACATGGCAACGCCCATGTGTTTTCAAATAGAGTAGATGACAAGGTATGTGTGAGCGGTGGTGTAGAGCGAGTGTCGGCTACCATGATAAACTTTTGTGTAAGTGTGTGTGAAAATGGTGATGTGTTTAGTGTGGACGCCTGTTTGCCCATCACGGCAACGCATGTCAAGTTGGTGCCACCACCTCGGCTATTGACAAGTCAGGCGGTGGGCAAGGATAATATTGTCACATCTGTATACAATAATGGAGTCACGTGTACGTTTCCCTCTGACAGCTTAATTTACCAAGACTATCAGTTTGTGCTTGACCCTACTAACTCGTAAACCCTAAAACGTATAGTATATTTACTGTTTCAGTATTAATTGTCAGATTGTAAAGTAAAATATGTCACTCGGTCAAACGCCAAAACTAATAGGAATCATTTCGTGTGTAGTTGTTGTTGCTATACTTTCCTCTTGTTTGTATTTCAAAAAAGAGATTGAACATTTTAGTGATGGGACTGCTTGTTTTGAGCCCGGCCTCGCTCTGAAATCTGTTGACATTTATCTTATTAATCTTGATCGCAACAAAGACCGTCTTGATTTCTTCATCGAGCAATACATGAAATCCGATTTGCGGTCCAAGCAGTTCAAGAGGATCAGCGCCATTGATGGTAAAAAGCTGGCCATCCAGGAATTTGTGACCCCCAAGGCCTACACAGAGATTACCCAAGTGGAAAAGACAGGCTTTCGCACCAAGCACTACCAACTCACCCGCGGCGCCATCGGTTGCTACTTGAGCCACCTCATGGCCTATGACATTATAGCCAATGGCGATGCCGAGTATGGGCTTATTTTCGAGGACGATGTAAGTATTAATCCTGACTTTTGGCTCAAGTTGAACAAGATCTTGCCGAGCATACCGAATGATTGGGACGTCTTGTTGATGAGTTGTTACTGCATCCTGTGTCAAAAGTTGGACGTATATTACAACACAGAGCGCTTTTGGTGGATGCACTGCTACATAATAAAAAAGGACGTGGCGAAACGGTTGGCGGACACACTCAAGAGCAAACTCATCGAGCAACAGATCGACAGTGAGTTGAGCGACATGGTCACTGAAGGCCATCTTAAAATATTCTGTTTGAAAGAGACATTGAGCAAACAAACTGGACACTTTGCCACGGACATTCAGACGCCTGTTAGTGGGGTGAATCCGTATGCGACGCTTTAAATGTTTGTGATTTTGCTTATATAGGCTTGTTTTTTATTGGTATGCTATACTCTGTATGTGGCAATACAAAATATAGAACCGCCTAGTATGACTATGAAGAAAAGTCGAAAAATGTAGTAATATAAAGACAGTATCTATCACCCCCTGATACTTTCACTTACTCGAAATGACCACTGTTTGCGACGCCCCAACAGGACAATCGCAGGACAAGATCAAGCGCATGATAGTGGCTGTCAAGAGCATCAAGCTCATCGTGAACCTGCTGGAAAAGCTGGACAAGGAGCACGAGTCCGGCCGTATCACGGAGCAGTTCGAGGACGAGGACTTTTGTTTGAGCGAAGCAGGCTGGATTGCCGAGGAGTATGTCGACGTCTTGCGCCAGGCGAGCTCTCAGAAGCTCTTGACCCGTGCGCGCAACATCAGCAAGCTGCTTTCCGAGATCATGGTCGACCAAGTCGCCATCGATCCCGCAGTCACGTCCGAGGACCCCACGGAACGCACCAAAGGCGTCCTTGAGCTCCTGTCGGCGGCCACAGACTTGAAACTCTGATCGGGATGTATATTGTTTATTTCCTAGTAGTGATTTCCTATATGAAATTAAAAAAAGTACAATAACATAAATGAAAAAGCCTAGACTTTTACTAATTATTTCCTTGATAGTTTTTGTCATATCGGTCTTGATCATGTGTGTTGATGTAAAGAAGCGGTGGGAACGTTTTGTTGTTGCAAGTGCTACTGTTACAAAGCCGTCGCTGTCACTCTACTATCGCATTTCCGACACACTCGACTACACCAAGCCAGTGGGAGATGCCATCAAGCCGTTCCTAGACTTGGCGGTGCAATTTCCACAGTTTATCAAGTCGACGCCGACCTATCAAAAGGCAACATGGGTCATGTTTGAAACCTTGAACAATGTTGACAAGGAAATGGGCTCTATGACGTGGCCCAAGACGGTCGCCTATATTTATGGGGTGGCCGGCTCTGACCTCTTGGCAAGCAAAAGCCTGTTGGCCATCACTCTCACTGCCGCCTCACTTGACACGCTTCAACCGCTCACATATATAACTGAAAACGGAATCGGCAAGGACAAGTTTCTGGCCGATTATGAAAAACTAAAAGGGAAATCTTTTATTTTGAAAAAGAATATTCAGAGACAAGAGGGATGTATGATAACGGGCGATTTACAAGTAGTTGCGGCCGCCTTTGACCCCACAAGCGGCTATGTGGTATGCCAAGAACTTTTACAGAATCCGCTTGTCATTACGGAAGCGAGCGGTATTGGGCGCAAGGTGAATGTGCGCATTTATTTACTTGTTATAGTGTCACCTGTGGTGGGATGCACGTGCTACATGTACAATGATGGATTCATGTACTACACACCGTCTGCATTTGTGGCAGGCTCTCTTGATGCCGCGGCCAACATCACGACGGGCTATATCGATCGCCAAGTCTACATTGATAATCCTCTCACGTTTAATGATTTGTTGCTCAAGGTGTCAACAAGTCAGGCGAGCATCTTGTATAATAATACAATTGCGGCCTTGACGAATCTCGCGGCGATTTATAAACAAAAATTTACAGAAGCTAATAAAAATATTCCTGGTATTAAATTCAATATTTTTGGGGTGGATATTGCTCCGGCAAACGATTACACTGTGAAAATCATGGAGGTGAACAAGGGGCCGGATCTTTCCTATAAAGACGACCGGGATGAGTTGTTGAAAAAGACAATGGTGGCGGAAATGTTGGGCATTGTAGGCATTTTACCACGGGCCACCCAGAATTTTATAACATTGTGATGATTAGTAAAATTCGATAAAATCAATGGTTTGGTTATTTTTAAAAATGGATACTCTTCCTTGGCACGTGCAGCTCAAGATCTACCAAGGAATTGGTATCGACTCGCTGCGCACCCTTGGCATCAAGCCGGGCAAGCTCAAGGTCCCAGCAACGCTTACCGAGTCGCTCGGAAAGTCTTTGAAGTTGCGAATGACCGCGCCAGAAGGCAGTGACAAGTGGGTCGCACGGGTTGTGATGCCAATCACAGGCACTCCTAGACAGTATGTTGTCCAACGGCGCTCTGACGATGGCCCCATTGAGATGATCGTCAGACACGAACAGTCGTTCATGGTGTACAACTTCACAGCTCTCAAGAACTTGACAACTGTCTTTTTGTTCAAGGACGAGGAGCCTGCCGATATCCGCACTGGACCTAACGTACAGCTCATGCGCATCTGATTTGAAATATTCTTATTTCCTGTATCGTGCCCACAAAATATGAGAGTTTCAATATAGTAAAAACGCATAAAACATACAAGATGCCCAACTTTATCATGATCTTTGGCTCGCCGCTTTCGGACGGTGCACTCAGCCACCTCCAGCTCTTGGGCGACCTGAGGATCGAGTGTGGGGGTCGCGCGGTGTTTTTGAATACGCCGGGTACGATCCAGGGTGTGGGAATCACCGAGGCCTATGTGGTCGCATTCATCACGGTGGCCCATGCCAACACGTGGATCACAAACGCCGACCGTGCCCTCTTGATGACGTTGACGACCATTTCGGAGCCACAGGAGGACGCCTAGTTTTGCATTTGATTATTTTTTGTATCGACGCTATAAAATATTATTCTTCTAGTTTTTTTACTACTCATCAGAATGCCATACTACGAGCTTCACTTCAGGACCTCCATCACACAGGGGGCGCTAGACCACCTTGGCCTTTATGGAAGGGCACGCCGGGTCAGGTTCATCAGCCGCATGGTCCTTTTCTGGATGTCGGCGTCCATTTTAAAAGGAGATTCTGATCCCGAGGACTCGCTCCGTGAGTTCATTTTGCAGTCGCCTGCATTGAACCATGAGCTCACCGAGGCCGATCGCACGGCGCTGCTGTCCATTCAGGCGGTGACCAAGGTCCACAGACAGCGCAGCCGCCACGTTTGATTAACCATTATTTACTTTGGCTGGAACCCTTTTGCAAGACACTTGGCTCGCTTGTTGTCGAGTTTTTATTCTATATTTCCCAATCCTCAACTATAAATTTGAAAAATAGAATTGGTTTTACGATACAGAAAATATAATGTCGCGCTTCAAGCTTGTATTTGCCCTTCCCCTGCCTCCAAAGTACTTTCGCTATCTCGAAGACCGTGACCAAGATGGACTAGCTGTCTAGTTTTTCATTCTATATTTCCTTTTTATTCTTTTTCAAATAGCTATTCAAAGGCTACACCTCGTAAAATACTACAGACAGTATCAATGCTTCATTTTGATTTTCACAGGGGTCATTTTCAAATCCTATAAAGTTTTCTAAAACTATTTTGAAATTATTCTCTAAAAAAATAGCCATGTAAAATACGGAAATGATGATCCAAGTGCAATTGATGGTGGCATACACCCGATTATTCCTTATGATTTCTCATGGACTTTTCTAGTCCGAGGATGTAAATTTGAAAAATGCAATATTTTTAGGGTTTAGCAAAGCATACAGTCATTCATCGGTCAACGGTCTTGCACGATACTGTCCGTACATTTTAAAATGGAAACAGTGGAGTTGTATAATAAAGATTATATTTTAAATAAATAATGTATGCTGTAGATTTTAGAAAAGTTC
>Ga0214250_1000211_pt1 | contig 21314 bp, 11 predicted proteins | sample TroBogypolimnion_35_FD_153088 | JGI IMG/M metagenome (GOLD analysis project Ga0214250, IMG submission 153088) | Freshwater microbial communities from Trout Bog Lake, WI - 29JUN2009 hypolimnion | ecosystem: Environmental > Aquatic > Freshwater > Lake > Hypolimnion/Profundal zone | place: Trout...
TTCATCGCGTCGCGAGGAGGCGGCGGCCATCCGCTTCTTTTCGCCAAAGGATGGCGTGCAGCACTGTTTCTGTGTAGCCGATAACGGCGCCGGATTCAATATGGCGCATGCATCGAAGCTGTTTCAGCCGTTTCAGCGATTGCACCGCCAGGAAGAATTTCCCGGCATTGGAATTGGACTTGCTACGGTTCAGCGCATTATCCATCGCCACGGGGGCAGGATTGTAGCGGAAGGGCAACAGGATCAAGGGGCGACATTCTGTTTCAGTCTGCCACGCCACCATACAAACGGGAAGGGCGAATCATGAAGAGTAAGTCACTTTTACTTGTAGAGGATAATCCTCAGGATGAAATGTTGATCCTGCGGGCATTGAAGAAGGCCAATGTCGCCAATATCATTCATGTGGTGCGCGATGGTCAGCAAGCCGTCGACTTTTTATTGAATACCGATGCAGGCGCCGAACGGGTACTGCCGGCAGTTATCCTTCTGGACATAGGCCTTCCCCGTCTTTCCGGTCTGGAGGTGTTGGATATAATCCGCAAGGATCAGCGGACCAAGCTGGTGCCGGTGGTTATCCTGACCTCTTCCGATGAGGAAAGAGACCGATTGCGGAGTTATGAGTCCGGTGCAAACAGTTTTGTCCGGAAGCCGCTTGAATTTTCTGAATTTGCCGAGACTGTGGCACGTCTCGGTATTTATTGGATCGCCACCAATCAACCACCGGGCACGCCATGATGAAAGCAATACAGATATTGCTGGTGGAGGATGCCGAGGCGGACTTCCTTCTCATTGAGCGCCAGATCCGTCAGAGTGAGCTGAAGGCTGAAATCTGCTGGGTTCGCGGTGCCGATGAACTTTCAGGAGCTTTGCAAAACGATAAATGGGACGTGGTTTTGACTGACTACAGTGTACCCGGCATTGATTTTTCGGAATCCCTTCTGCATATCCGGGGGAAATATCCGCAGATCCCCGTAATCCTGGTCTCAGGCACAATCGGCGAGGAAACGGCTGTTGAACTCATGAAGAAGGGACTCAATGATTTTGTCCTGAAAGACCGTCTGTTCCGGCTTGTTCCGGCTCTTATACGCAGCCTGAGCGAACAGTATGAAAGGGAAAAACGAAAGGACGCCGAGCGGAAACTTCAAAAAAATGAGCAACTCATGCGTGCCGTGCTGGAAGGCACTTCCGATGCGATCTTTGTCAAGGATTGCCAGGGACGATACCTGCTCTTCAACGAGGCTGCAGCCCAATTAACCGGTTTTGAGAGTGATACTGTTATCGGCAGGGACGATACCTTTCTCTTCCGGTCTGAAACTGCAGCAAACATCATGGAAAGTGACCGAGTGATCATGGGGGAGGGCGCATTGCAGACCCAGGAGGCATGGCTTACCCTGAATAACGGCACAAGGATGGCCTCTTCCACGACCAAAGGCCCGGTCTTCGGCCAGGATGGGAAGATCAGCGGAGTTTTTGGGATAGCCAGGGATATCACAGCCCGGAAAGAGATGGAAGAGGCTTTGAAAAAGAGCGAGGAACGCTTTCGCACCTATATTGAAAATGCGCCTCTGGCAATCCTTGTTACTGATTATCAAGGAAAGTTCACAGATGCCAATCCTGCGGCAGTTCAGCTCTTTGGGTATGGCCGGGAAAGCCTGCTTGCACTTGGGATTTTCGCTCTTACGCATCGTGAAGATCTGGAGCATATCCGGCATGACTTCAAGGAGATGCATTTTTCCGGACATCTCGGGGGCGAATACCGGATGATGACGCAGGATGGGCGAACGTTATGGGTCTCGATAAAAGGCATACAGATGGGGGAGAACCAATGCATGGCCTATTTCCAGGACATAACCGATCGTAAAGATGCCGAGAAAACCCAGCAACTGAATATGCGTCTGCTTGAATTAATTCATACATATACGCATATACCGGAGTTGCTCGATCATTTTGTCCATGAAATAAAGGTGTTCACCGGCTGTGAAGCTGTGGGTATCCGGGTGTTGGACGATCATGGCAATATCCCCTATCAGGCGTATGAGGGATTCAGCGCGCATTTTTTTGAAACCGAGAGCCCGCTTTCCATTAAATCAGACCGGTGCATGTGTATCAGTGTGATCAAGGGGGATATTGACGCGCACCTGCCTTTTTATACGCAAGGCGGGTCATTTTACATGAATGGGACAAGCCGTTTTTTGACCACCGTTTCAGAAAAGGATAAAGGCGAGACCCGTAATGTCTGCAATATGACGGGGTATGAATCGGTCGCCCTGGTGCCGTTCAGGAGTGAAGGCCGGGTCAGCGGCCTGATTCATGTCGCTGATCATAGGGAGAATATGGTTCCCTTATCCGTCGTTCAGATCCTTGAACGGGCTGTGATGCAATTAGGGACCGTCTTTGAACGCACACGGGCTCAAATGAAGGTCCGTGAGAGTGAAGAGCGGCTACGGTCAATCATGGATAACGCGGGAAGGGCAATCTGGGTCAAGGATCTGGAGGGAAGATTTTTGATGGTGAACAATTTCTTCCTAGATGTTCTTGGCAAATCCAAGCAAGAGGTCCTCGGTTACACGAATTTTGATCTTCTGCCGCGCAGGCTGGCAGAGGAGCGGACCCAAAATGACCGGTTGGTGATTGAATCAGGACTTCCTCTTGAAGGAGAAGAATTGTTCGTTATGGCTGACGGATATCATACCTTCCTGTCCGTGAAATTTCCCCTGTGTGATGAAAAGGGGAAGGCCTATGCCCTGAGCGCCATCAGTACAGATGTGACCAGACTCAAAAATGCTGAAGCCTCTTTGAAGCATGAGGAAGAGAAATACCGGCAATTATCCCAGGAATATAAGGTTCTTCTTGATAACGTTCCCGACGGAATTGTCCATCTTTCTCCCCATCTTGAGATTCGTTGGGTAAATTCCGCTGCACAGAAGATGTTCGATCTGGAAAACGGCCCGGAATTTCAGGGCAAAACGTGTTTCTCCGCCTTCTGGAAGATGGAAGAGCGCTGCCTGTCCTGTCCGGTTGTCCAAAGCGTTTCATCTGGAAGAAGTGAAATGGGAGAAATCTCCTTGAACGATGAGAGGAAGTATGAGATTCGCGCTGTTCCGGTTGTCAGCGAGTCAGGAGAAATAGAAGGGGTGATTGAAATTATCCGCGATATTTCAGCGCATCGCAAACTGGAAGAGCAATTCCGACAGGCCCAGAAAATGGAATCTATTGGTACCCTTGCCGGGGGGATTGCCCATGATTTTAATAACATCCTTTCAGCTATCCTGGGCTATGGAGAAATCCTCCTCGATGATATGGACAAAGATGATCCGCGGCGAGAGAATGTGGAAACCATTATGGAGGCGGGTTTTCGCGCTACGCGTCTGACCAAAGATCTCCTCCTTTTCAGCCGCAAACAGATAAACGACAAGCAGACTATTGACCTTAACGAAGTCATTACACGGGTCGAAAAATTTATCCGCCGCATTATCGGGGAAGATATCCAGTGTGCAACCAATCTGGCTAAAAGGCCTATGCTGATTTTTGGCGACGGGCATCAGATCGAACAGGTTCTGATGAATTTTGCGACGAATGCCAGGGATGCCATGCCTGCAGGAGGAAATTTTTCTATTGCCACAGATTTCCTGGAATTCGATGCCGACTTTATTGAGAATCACGGTTTTGGAAACCCCGGGATGTATGTTTCAATCACGGTCTCCGATACCGGCAAAGGTATGGATAAACAGACGTCCGAGAAGATATTCGAGCCATTTTTCACGACCAAGGGGATGGGCAAGGGGACAGGGCTTGGGCTTGCTGTCGTTTATGGAATTATTAAAGAGCATAACGGCTATATCAATGTCTATAGCGAGCCTGAGGAAGGGACGGTATTCAGGGTATATCTGCCGATGCTCCAGGAAGGGAAACACACAGATCAAAAACTTGCTGGAAGTGAAAAGCCCCGGAGAGGACAGGAGACAATCCTTCTTGCTGAAGATGAGGAGACAGTCCGCCGATTATTCAGGACGCTCTTGATTCGGTATGGATATACCGTGATAGAAGCGGTTAATGGAGAAGATGCGGTCCGGAAATTTGAAGAAAACAGGGATTCAATTGACCTGCTTCTGTTTGATCTCGTCATGCCGAAGATGGATGGAAAAAAGGCATTTGAACAAATAAAATTATCCGACAAAAGCGTGAAGGGGATATTTGTCAGTGGTTATGCCCCGGAAAATATCCAGCGGAAAGATCTTTTTAATCTCAATACAAAGATTCTTTTTAAACCAGTTTCACCTTCGGAATTACTGAGAACTATTCGCAAGGTTCTTGATGAACCTCTGGTTGATGTTGAGGCGGATTAGCAGTGTGCAGAGGCCACTGAGCATTTCTGTATACATCTGCCGAACCCTGCTGGTTCAGAAGGGTTCGGCAGATGCTTTTGCAATACGGTGCTGGGGGTTGAAAATAGCAGGTTAATTTCCCTGGGCAGCCAGGTCGTCGTCGTAAAGCCTCTCGAAGAAGAGTTTGTGTTTCGCTTCTTCCTGAGCCAACAGCCTGAAAAGCTTTATGGATTCATCTTCTGTTGAAGACAGGGCAAGATCGTTGTAGAGTTTCACGGCTAATTCTTCCCGTTTCATGGCAAGCACGAGAATGTCCTGCATGGACATATTCTCGGTATAATCCGTTTCGGTCAGATAGTCGCTGATCTTCAAATCGGTGATCTTTTTCAACTCATAGGACTGTATAACGCCCTTGTTCTTTGTTATATTTGTCAGCAGTTTAACATGCCGCGCTTCTTCCTGGGCAAGTTCCTTGAAAGTCACAGCCAACGCAGTTGAAGACTGTTTCTTGCTGAGTTCATTATAGAAAGTTACTGCCTCTTTTTCTTTTCCCAATGCAAACTCTAATATTTCATCAACAGACTTAAAATTCATGTATGTGACCTCTTTGAAAAGGTGGTTATTTGTCTTCAGAATGGAATTACAGGGTAATACCACTAAATCTCCTGCCTTGGCCCAGGCCTGATCAAACCGTAAAGATAATCCTCATGTTTCTGCCGTGCAACCCGCAATCGGGTACCGCTTGATCAGCAATCCGATTGCGAGCTGTCGCCGGTTCGTGAGGCCGGGACATTGACAGAACTCTCATTTTCCGCAATATGAATGAAATATTCCGGTATCTATATACGGCTGAGAACAGAATCCCGTGAAACATTGCAGATCGATGCAACTTCTTTCGGATCGAAACCCAGACAGACTGCGAGCAGCTGATTATAGTCAAAGACCGGTATTTTGTACCGTTCTTCCCCCAGCCGTTTATTCAAGGTATTCTGAATATTTTCCATATGCATCAGACAGGTGATACAGGACACAGCAATAAAGTCGGCTTTGGTTTCATTGAGTATTGCATCAAACTTGGTCTTCGCGAACTCAATGGCCTGCTCGGGGGTGCTCTTCATGAATCCGCCCGCTCCGCCACAGCATTGCAGTTCCCGGCTGTAGCTGTCGACCGTAGCACCCAGGGCCTCAACCAGTTCCCGCATGCCCTTGGGCGCCCTTGCAGATTCCTCAAAGCCGACGACCTCGCTTGGATACAGGGTATGACAGGGATACTGAACGATACCATGGAGACCTTTCAGGCTTTTCTTAACCTGTGAGGCGATCGTCTCTGGCCCTATTTCCTTATACAGGATTTCAGAGACATGGCGGATCTTTGATTTGCCCGAAACCTGGCGTCCGGTCGGTTCAAGCAACTCATTGACCTTGGCCCTTTTTTCGGCATTGTGCATGATATGCTCCCTTCCCATTCGCAGGGAACTGTAGCAGGAACCGCACTGGACCATGAAGTCACAGCCTTTTTCCTCTGCGATGGAGAGGTTCCAGCCGCTTGTCGCCAGCCAGGATCCGTCGTCGGTCGATGGAAACGCGCCGAAAGCCGGACAGCACACATAATTATCAGCATCTATCAGATCAATGCCCAGTACGGGCATGGTCGCCCTTATCGCCCGCTCCACATCCGGCCGGACAGCTGGGGTATTACATCCCAGAAAAAGACAAAATTCCATTTCTTATTCCTCATGTATATGAAAATGATCGCTCATGGCGAAGTGCCGACCGATCATTTTCATCGTTCATGAATGATCGTGAAGAAAATAACAGGATTCGGCAAGCTTCGCTTTTTGTCATCCGCCGAACATGTAGTCATTGGCGCTGACTACCGGTGTCTTCATGAGCATTGCACGAAACAACTCCAATTGTTCAGGATTGTTCGTTATTGTTTTCAATTGCGGCAGTCCCAATTTATCGCGCAATTCGGCGTTTACGCCGACAGCCTGGGTATAGCCCCTCTTGTAAATTTCGACGATGGAGGGCGGCACCCTTGTTTCATCATTGGCGCTCTGCCATTGCCGGATAGCCAGTATCATCTCGAAGGGCTTGACATCCATCGGGCACATCTCCTCACATTTTGAACAGGAGACGCAGGCCCAGGGCGTATCATCATCCAGGAGTTGCTCTTCAAGCCCAAGAATCACCTTCCGAGCCAGATTTCTGACCAGAAGCGGAGGGTCTCCCTGCGATGCAGGACATCCGGACAGGCATGTGCTGCAGTTGAAACAATGATGGAGGTCGCCAGTATTATAAATATCCTTCCATAAGTCTTTAATTGATCCAGTTAAATCCATAATATCCACCCCTTATTCCGCAGTTGATGAGAAGAAATCGTTCATAAGCTTTGCATCAATGACAGCCATCAACTGTTTGTCATTCCATCCTGTGACTTCCGCCGCATTATTCTGACATTCGACTGCGCACATGCCGCAGGCCTGGCAGGCGGCGGCATCCACTGTGATGCACTTATCAACCTCATTGTACGAACGCGCTCCATAGGGACAAATATTCACACATCTCTGACAGCGGATGCAAAGGGCATCCTTCACCACTGATGTGACGCTAGCCGTATGCACCTCGCGACCGGACAGGTAGGTATAGGCTTTATGCGCCGCAGCCTCAGCCTGAGTCATCACATTTTTCAGCGGCATCGGAGAATGACCGGTACCAGCCAGATAGAGACCGGCTTTCTGGAATTCAATGGGACGCCATTTTGAATCAGCCTCGGCCAGGAATCCGTCATCGGTAAGTGATATTCCGAAGGCATTGGCAAGATCCCTGTTTGTCTCTTCCGGATCTACTCCGGTGGATAAAACCAGCAGATCAGCCGGCAACTCCAGCTCTGTATTCAGAACGGTGTCCATGAATTTGACGACGGGTTTCCCGTCGATCATCTCCATCCGAGGTTTGTCGGCAAGGTCGTAATTCATGAAAATAATTCCTGCCGATCTGGCTTTGGTGTAGTACTGCTCATTAAAGCCATAGGCCATCACATCCCGATAGAGGATAATGATCCGGGTTTCCGGGTTTTTTCCCTTGATCTTCAGTGCATTGGAAATTGCCCACATGCAGCATATCCGGCTGCAGTAGTGCCGCCCTTCTTTTTGCCGCGACCCGACGCATTGGATCATGACGACATTTTCAATCCCGCTGACATCGATATCGCCATTGGCAATGCCCTTTTTGAGTTGCCCTTGCGTAATCACAAAATCAGAGGTGCCGTACCCATATTCGGTTGTAGCCCCTTCGTGGCCGCCAGTGGCCAGGATAACAGCGCCATGGTGCAGATAGGTCCGCTCGTCGGAATCTTTGAGACGCAGCTTCGATTCAAAGGAGCCGAGGCTGCCAATAGTTTTTTCAACTTCACAGTTGAGATGAACCGTTATGTTTTTGTTTTCGTAGATTTTGAGCTTCATATCACTGGCCATGGCTACTGGCTTCATCCCTTCAACCGTAGCCTCGACATGGTTTCCCAGATAGCCGCCAAGATGTGCGTCCTTTTCGACAAGATGCACCGGGACGCCCCGGCCGGCCAGTGACAGGGCGGCCTGCATTCCGCCGATACCTCCGCCGACAACGAGAGCGGTCTGGTTGATCGGCAAAGTGCTGACATGCAGGGCCGGCTTATATTTCAGCTTTTGAATATCGGCTTGCACCTCTTTTGCAGCTCGCAGCGTCCAATCTTTGACAGAGGGCTCAATCATGCCTCTTCTGGCAATCCCGAACAGATCGAAGATCTCGACCATGGAGGAGTTGAACCCTGCCTTTCGGGCAACGTTTTTCAACTTCTGCCGATACATCAAAGGTTGACAGGCTCCGATGAGCAAGCGGTTGCATTTGGTCTTGCCCAGAATGTCGATGGCGGCTGCTTCTCCGTTTTCCTTGCAGATCGACTCGACAATATGGACTTCACCCACTCCTCCGATACCCTGAATTTCTTTGCTGAGAAGCTCGTAATCGATGCCATTGGCACCAACTTTTTCACCGCATTTGCAGACGGCAACGGCTATCTGGGGCAATTCCCGTTCATGGGCAGTAGGCTCAGGAATCTCTTCCTCAAGTACCGTATCAACGCTCAGTGTGGTCAGGAAGTTTGTGGCCTCTCCTGCTGCTGCGATGCCGGTGGATATGGCCTCGCTGACATCCGTGAGGCCTGTCAGGGAACCGCAGATAAACAGGCCGGGCTTGCCGGAAACCTTGATCTCACTGTAGAGCTCTGTGGCAATGAGGCCGCGGGAATCCAGCGGGGCATTCATCAAATCTGCCCATTTCTTATGCGTTTCAAAAGGAATCTGACCGGTTGACATGACAACCAGATCATACGCTTTCTCGAAAAATTCATTGGTATCGGGATCGAAATAGCGCATCTGCAGGCTGCCGTCAGGGTTTCGCATAACCCCCTGTACCCTGCAGCGGATAAGTTTGACCCCGTGCTCATCCACGGCCTTGTCCCGATACTGTTGAAATCCTTTGCCGAAGGTCCGCATATCCATATAGAAGATAGTGGTATCGACATCCGGGCCGCCTTTTTCTTTGGCCAGTACAGCCTCTTTCAAGGCGAACATGCAACAGATCGAGGAGCAGTAGTCTCTTTTCTGCCGTCTGTTTCGAGACCCCATGCATTGAATCCAGGCGATATTTTTCGCAGGCTTTCCATCGGACGGACGCCTGATCACATCCCCTTTATAGGTTCCCGAACTGCTCATCATCCGTTCAAAAGCCAGCGAAGTGACGACATCCGGGGATACGGCATAGGATTTTGCATCCTCAAACTCAGTGGTATTATACAGTTTCACGCCGGAGGCCAGGATGATAGAATGCACCTCCCGGCTCTGGGTCTCATCCTGGGCATCAAGATTGATCGCATTTGTTGTACAAACCTTGACGCACTCACCGCACCGGGTGCAGGCCTGTTTGTCGATGAGCAGCAGCTTCGGAGTGTTGTGAGGAATCGCCTGATAGATAGCCTTCCGTTGAGTCAATCCATGATTGAATTCATCTGCGACTTCTACGGGACAGACGTCCATGCATTCGCCCATTTCGTTGCAGATTGCAGGATCGACCAGACGGGCCTTCTTTAAAAGCTCAACCTTGTAGTTTCCTGCATCGCCCTGAACCGAGGTGATTTCGGTAAATGGCATGATCTCAATATTTTCATGAAACAGGCTCTTGCGCATACAGTACTGTGAAGCATACTCGCGGCCCACCATGGGCAGTATCCTGCACATGCCGCAATGATCTGTCGGAAACTGGTAATCAAGTTTCGCCAGGATGCCACCGATCTGGGTGGAAGCATCGGTGAGCAGGACCTTATAACCTGCCTCTGCTAACTCAATGGCGGCCTTAATACCAGAAATGCCGGCACCGGCCACAAGGACCGTGCCTGTCGGCTTTTTTTCTGCCATGATATCGCTCCTATTTGACTTGACCAGTCACTTCAACCAGCTCGTCCGATTTAAATCCAGCCATCGGCTGTTCTTCATCGACTGATCGTCCTGCCTGATAATTGAATCGAGCCTGAGTTTTATCGGCTGATGTCCTGAACAGCGGCATCAGATCAATATCATTCGGGCATGCACTCGTGCACTGACCGCAGCCTACACAGAATAGGCTCATATGGGTAATGCGGGTCAGGTGATAGAAGAGGGTATCATTGGGCATCTTCAGCATGCCGTCCTTATCCGCCCACATCATGAACTGTTCGCCGGTATGCCGGAATGTATCTGTAATAAATACACATTCCTTGCAATAACAAACGGGACATGCAACGCGGCAGTTGTAGCAGTTTATACAGGCCGCGAGTTTGTCGCTGAGCGCCTCGAACGTATTTGTTTCAGCGCGATACTCTGTGAATTTCTTGTCTCTGGCCTCGTTACGTCCGGCAACCAGCTTCTTTACCGCATCGTCCCTTCCCGCCGGGGATTCTCCCGTCTTCAGCCCGGATTTTTCCAGCGCTTCTTCCCCTTTTGGGGTCACTGCCTCGATGAAAACGCTGTCGCTGCCGGAGCCGATAGCGCACAAACGCATATCGGCATTCTCGGCCGCCGGAAATTCACAGATCTTGCAAGCGCCGATGAGATCGAAATCGCCCATGGCGGTTTTCCCTGCCTGGGCATTCTCCAGAAAGGACTCCGAAGTTCCGCCCTGCTCCTGGAACTTGGTGAAATCAGTGTTTTCATAGCGGCCAAGACAGTCCATTCCGATCATCAGGACATCATCGAGATTGACCTGCTTAAGCTTGACCAGTTCGACTACAGCCCGGATTTCACAGGGGCGCAGGACCATGGCAACCTTGCGGCCGGAAGGCCGTGAGGTGAGTGACGATGCGATTTTAGCACCGCTCACTGCCGCAATGGGGGCAAAAGGATCTACTTTTTCAATATTGTCAGCGGATGTTACAAGTGTCAGCCGAACTCCTTGTTTACCGAGAGCCATAGGAGCAAGGACAGCGTCAACTGCGCCATTTTTCAGCATTCCTTTGAAAAATCCGGACAATTCTTTATTTAATTCGTCTTTTTTAAAAGACAATTTTGCGAATTTAGCCATTTTCAGTTATCTCCGTGTCTTCAAACTACCATTTGACCCTTATTCTGCAGGGGGCTTGGTCCAAGTTGTTTCAGTTTCGCTGTCATTTCGTCTGCTACTTCTTTCAGCATATTTCCTTCACTGGCGGCAATCCATCGAAGCCAGAAACGCTCTTCACCTATTCCATATTGCTTCAAAAGCTCGGTTACCAGGGCTACACGCCGGCGCGCCTTCAGATTGCCGTTAATATAATGACAGTCACCAGGCCAGCAACCACCGATCAGGACACCGTCTGCTCCATTGAGAAAGGCCTTGAGGACATACTTCGGATCAACCATGCCGCTGCACATAACCCTGATGATCTTGATATTAGGCGGGTATGAAAGACGGGAGGTGCCCGCAAGATCTGCTGCTGTGAATGTGCACCAGTTACAAAAGAAAGCCACTATTTTGGGTTCAAACTCGCTCATCGCATAACTCCTTAGTTAAGTAAAATCCCATCAATTTCCGCAAATATTTGTTTATCGGTAAAGTGTCTGACCTTGGCAGCACCGCTTGGACAGCCTCCGGCGCAACTGCCGCATCCTTTACAGATCGCACTATTGACCTCACTGATTCCCGCATACGAGTTGAATTCAATGGCCGAATATGCACAAAGCCCGATACACAACTGACAGCCGACACAGACATCCGGGTCAATGCTCGAGATCATGGGCGGGACCTCGACTCTGCCAGCACAACTTAATGCCAGGCATTCCGCTGCGGCGCCCTTTGCCTGGGCAACCGTATCCGGAATATCCTTCGGGCCCTGACAGGCTCCGGCAAGGAAAACACCGCTGGTGGGGGTGGAAACTGGCGCCAGCTTCGGATGCTCTTCCTGGAAGAATCCGTCTGCACCTATACCAATGCCGAATTTCCGCATGACCTCTTCAGCATTGGGCCGCGCCTCCATGGCGGTGCAAAGAATGACCATCTCCACCTTGACTTCAATCAGTCGGTTGGACAGCGTATCTTCACCTTTGACCGTCAGAATACCGTTTGCGTCTTCGGTGATGGAGCCTGCCTTGCCGCGGATCATCTTGACCCCCTCGGACTGGACCTTTTTATAGAACTCCTCATATCCCTTACCGAAGCAGCGCATGTCGATATAGAAATTGTAAATCTCGGTATCGTGTCCGCATTTGTCTTTCAGCAGATGTGCATACTTAAGGGCATACATGCAGCAGGTACGGGAACAATATTCATGATGGTTGACATCGCGGCTGCCTATGCAATGCAGGATGGCGACGCTTTTCGGAGGATCGGTAAATTTCATCGGATCCTTCATGTCGCGTTTTTTGAGTTTGCCCGATGTCGGTCCGGTTGCGTTGGAGAGCCGCTCAAATTCGATATTGGTGAAGACGTTCCTGTAGGTGCCATACCCGTACTGCGTCATCTTGGAAGGATTCATCGGGTCGAAACCGGTGGCGATGATGATGGAGCCGACATCGATAGTCTCACGCTTATCGGTCATTTCATGATCGATGGCGCCCGCCTTGCATTGATCGACACAGAGCTTGCACTCGCAACATCCGCCGCAATCGACGCAACGGCTGGCCTCCCTTCGGGCCTCTTCCTCGGTAAATCCGAGTTCAATCTCTTTATAATTGCCGACTCGTTCGCTTACGGGGAGAACAGGCATCGCGGCGCGGGGAGCGAACTGGACCTTTTTTGATATTGCCTTCCAGTCGGAACCTGCAGGTTTTACAGGTCTCTTTTCAGTCAGATCTTCACCCTGCAGATATTTTTCAATGCTGATGGCCGCCTGTTCTCCGGCAGCAACAGCCTCTACTGCGATGGACGGGCCGGTAAACATATCGCCGCCGGCGAATATGCCGTTGGCGCTGGTCTGATAGGTGACCGGGTCAGCTGCCACCGTGCCCCAACGCGTCATCGCGACGCCTTGTGTGCCCTCAAGGAAACTGGCATTCACTTGCTGGCCGATAGCCGGGATCATCATGTCGCATTCGATATCATATTCCGAACCGGCAACCGGCACCGGCCGTCTTCTGCCGGACTCGTCCGGTTCGCCGAGTTCCATCTTGATGCAGCGCAGTCCGGTTACTTTTCCGCCGGAGCTCAGAACAGCAATCGGATTGACCAGCAGCTCAATTTTGATCCCTTCATCTTCCGCAGACTGGATTTCATGCTTTACCGCGGGCATTTCGGATCTGCTGCGCCGGTAAACCATGGTTACCTGAGAGGCTCCCTGTCTGAGTGCCTCGCGTGCAGCATCGATGGCCACGTCGCCGCCGCCCACCACGACAACCTTGTTTCCAGTTTTGACCGGATTTTTCAGGTTCAGCTGGCCAAGATAGTCAATACCGTGCATCACACCTTCGGCGTCTTCGTCCTGGATATTCATCTTTCGGCTTTTCTGGGCGCCAGTAGCCAAATAAATGGCCTTGAAACCCTCATTAAAGAGGCTTGAAACCGGGCGATCCTTGCCGATTGAGGCGTTCAGCTGTATATCGACGCCCATTCTCTTTATATAGTTAATCTCCTGTTCGAGAATGGCCGGGGGCAGACGATAGTCGGGGATACCGAAACGGAGCATGCCGCCTGCATAAGGCGCTTTCTCAAATATGGTCGGATGATATCCTTTTTTTGCAAGGAAGTAGGCAGCGGAGAGCCCGGCAGGCCCTGCTCCGATAATAGCCACCTTCTCGCTTTCATTTTTTATTTCAACGGTTGGGACGGGGAGCGTTGCCCAATCCGCCTGATCTGCTGCAAAACGTTTGAGCTGACAGATGGCAAGCGGTGAGTCCACATCCTGCCTGCGGCATTTCGACTCACAGGGAGCAGGACAGATACGGCCCAGTGTGCCAGGTAGAGGCATTTTCTCCATGATCAGCCGCAGGGCTTCCTGATAGTTCCCTGTTTTTATCAAAGCGACAAAGCCTTGAATATTGATACCTGCCGGGCAGGTCTGCACGCAGGGGCCACGATCTTTTTTATCGATGGCATAACGCACTGGTACCGCCTGGGGAAAAGAGATATAGATGGCCTTGCGCATCTTGGTCCCGACATCCCACTCATTGGGCGCCTCAACCGGACAGACCTTGGAGCAGTCGCCGCAACCGGTGCAGTTGGTTTTTACATAGCGGGAACGCTGATTGACATTGACCTTGAAGTTGCCGATAAAACCACTGACCTTCTCCACCTCGGAATTGGTCATCAGTAAGACGTTTTTCTCCTGACCAACGGCAACCATTTTCGGCGTACCTATACAGGCTGCGCAATCCAGTGTCGGGAAAGTCTTGTCATACTGGAGCATATGACCGCCCACTGTAGGTTGCCGCTCGACCAGATAGGCCTTATTACCTGAGCTTGCGATATCGAGAGCAGCCTGCATGCCCGCAATGCCGCCACCGACGACCAAAGTGTTGGGATTAACGGAGAACTTGCTCGGGATCAGGGCATCCTGATTGGTTACCCGCATCAGACCGGCCCTGACGATCACGATAGCCTTTGCCGTGGCCTCATCTTCATTCTCTGTGACCCAGGATCCGTGTTCACGAACACTGACCATATGGAAAGCCCTGTAAGGATTCAATCCGGCTCTCTGGCAAGCGGCACGAAAGGTCTTTTCGTGCATTCTAGGCGAACAAGATGCCACAACCACACGAGTGAGGTTCTGATTCTTGATCTCCTTCTCGATAAGATCCTGCCCAGGATCCGAACACATGAACAAATAATCTTTGGCAACTACGACACTCGGAAAAGTGGCCGCATATTCCGCCACCTCCTTAACTCTGACCCGATAGGCAATGTTAATCCCGCAGTGACAGATGAAAAACCCGATACGCTCAGACATGACGGCCCTCCAGAGAAAAGCTCATATTGTTATTTCCAGTTTTGTCCGATGTATCCGACAAATCAACCGACTGCAGAAGCAGTTCCGATATATCCTGGACTTTTATTTTATTTCCGACACCAAGTTTACCAATGGCGTCATTCAGCATGCGAATACAGAACGGGCAGGCTGTGGCTATCACCTCTGCACCCGTCCCCATGGCTTCTTTGATGCGAACTTCCCCGAGAGTCTCTTTCGTGGAGCTGTCTTTCCACGAACCGCCTCCTCCACCACCGCAGCAGAAGCTCCGCTCTCTGGTGTTCTGCATCTCCGTGAGCGTAACCCCTGGTATGGATTCGAGAATCCGTCGTGGTGCATCATATATGGCACTATGTCTACCGAGATAGCAGGGATCATGGTAGGTTACTTTTAGGTTAACACTGGTAACGGGTTTAAGGTTGCCATCTTGGATAAGCCGGTCCAGGAGCTCGGTATAATGTTCGTTGGCCACCTTCTTCAGCCCCTCATAATTCTTACTGAAGGCATTCAGACAGTGGGGGGACATGGTGAGAATCTTGGAAACACCCGCTTCCTGAAACATCCTGGTGTTTTTGCTGATGAGATCAGCCACGACATCGGCAGCTCCTATCTTATCGACCATATCACCGCAGCAACTTTCCTTTGTTCCGAGAGACCCATAGGAAACGCCGGCATTTTCAAGCAGACGCAAAAGAGCAAGACCTGATTTTTGGCTGCCTTTGCCAGCACTGGTATCAAAGGCGGTGGTACAGCAGGTAAACAGGCAGTATTCATGCTCTTTGGTATAAGTGGGCAGATTAGCTCCCTTGGCCCAATCCAGACGGTTTTCCCTCTTTCCTCCCCAAGGGTTGCCGTTCTTCTTTAAACTCCTGACAGGATCGTTGAAGTGTCTCGGCAGGAGTCCTGACTCAACAACCTGTCGACGGACAGACTTGATCAGATCAAGTATACCGATACCACGAGGGCAGTGCTCAACGCAGCTGTTACAGGTGGCGCAAGCCCAGGAGGCCTCATCGAGGGAGACATTGGAAATCCGGTTCAAACCGATATTGCGTACAATCATGCGTGGGCTATATTTTGAAATTTCCCCACAGGGGCAGACACCGGTACAGGTTCCGCACTGCATACAGGTCTTGAAGGTCTCGCCAGCATCCTTCTGGATCGATACCAGATCGGCCTTGGATTCGTGTTGCGCCTTCTCTTTCAGGGTGGTCAGGAAGATAGCCAGCGGTCTGTACATCAGATGCGAGAGTTTTCCGAAAGGCAACATCAGGCAGAGCATGCCCACACAGATCCCAACATGGATAACGTAGATGGTGTAGGTCATGAGCGGCAGTCCAGAGAGCCGGAAGATATGGACCATGATGCCGGTTACGGCGATGGCAACGATCAGCACCAGGAAGAATACATCGGTAAAATCCGAATACCGGTGCATATTTATCTCTTTCTTGAACCAGCGGCTATACAACATTCCAGTGGAGCCTACCATCAGGGCGATGGTGGCGTAGTAGCCGAATAAGCGGGTTGGATGCCAGAAAGGATGGACTATATCGGTCTGGAAATCGACAAGAAAGACCATTACCAAAACTTCCATCGCCACCCAGCCAGAGAACAGCAAAAGATGTCTCCACCAGGCGCTTCCAGGGCCGGTTCCACACTTTCTCCACCTTTTCTGGGTGAAGTAGTTGATAATAAAAACCGGGGCCTGGGTCACATAGAAATGAAGAGGTATCTTCGTCCCTTGCATGATCCCAAAATACATATTGATTGCATTTGAAAACAGCATCACAAAAACAAACCCGATCATAATCTGGTCGCCGATGTGAACCAAGTGGACCGGAGCGAAGGTGTTGAGCTCCACATGATCGGTCACGACAGGTCCATGAAAGATCAGGAAAAGCGAGATAGTAAAAAGGGCAATCGCGAGAAAGGCCCCCACCTCGGCTTTCGGGGAGGTATAGAATCTTCTGGCAAGACCCGTCCAGTCATACTGGGTCATCAGCCAACGGCGAGCCGCCATCATAGTCTCGGCTGGCTCCGCTCCGCGCGGGCAATCGGTGTTGCAGTCACCGCAGTAATAGCAGAGCCACGGTTCCGGCGATTCGAGCAATTTATCTCGGAGGCCGAGCTGAAGATAGCGGTAAATTTTTCGTGGGAAGGTATTTTCCCCAGTAGACAAAGGACATGCAGATGCACAATTACCGCATTGCATGCAGGCTTCCATGTCCTTAGCCCCAAGCCTCTTGACTTCTCTGTATAAATCCGGGTTGATATTGTTTTTCTTCACAACCTTCCCCTTGAAAGACCACAAATAACGTAGGCGTTAGGAAACCGTTTTCCTGACTGCCTTGAAAGCATGTTTTCAATAGTCAAGTAACTTGCATTGACCTTTTTCATCAGTGTCCAACTCGCATTCACCGTTTATCAGTTCCTGTCATCTGCTCAATCCAAAGCTGCTACAATGTGGTATTTTAGGCGTATGCACATAATATTGGCGCGCCAAAGCCTATTCTGCTCGATTACTACAATGTGCCACACATCAATTAGCGACTGCCACATTGTAGTATTTTAAGCGTATGCACATAACATTGCCGCACAAAACTGCTCCGCAGGCAAGTTTACACAATGTATCATCATGCAAAAATCAGGCTGCTACATTGTGGTATTTCTAGCGTATGCACATAAGTACTGTATATATCAAAACTCAATGAATGGCAAGTCTAAATTCATAAAGATCGGACAACTTTAGAACAAACAAGCAATTCCCTATATTGAAAATAATTTTTTTGATATCCTTTCCAATGATTTACTGCAGAAAACGGAGGCCCTATGAACAGAGTTCGTTGCAATTTCCCCTTGCTTTTTTTTTTACTCTGCTATACGTATGTAGCATAATGTTATGCGCATATGCTAAAAATACCACTATGTAGTATTTGAAACTTTAGTAATACCACATAGTGGTAGCGCCCTTCGCGACCACAAGGGACCGTACCTGAATACTACTTTGTGGGTGTACTGTTTGTGGTTGGCTACTCGCGCCATTTTAATGTGCATATGCATATAATACCACCCTGTAGTATACTGGAAGTTCGGATAGCTCCTTTTATTATTTTGCACAATTCCTTCAATAGAGCGATGGATGTAACGGATGCCCCTGATTCTTTTGCCAGGCTGTCTTTCAGGAGAGAACCATAGGGGCTGAATCTCAAACAACGAGGTGGAATAATGAATAAAACTGAAGCGTTAAATGAAGTTTGTAAAATGTGGACATGGCTCTATAAGCATCCTGCGCACGACAGGGAATACTATGTGACCCATGTTGCAAAGCTCGACCAACCGTGGAAGAACTATTGCGCGCTAGGCGTTCTGGAAGATGGGAAATGTCCCGAATGTCTTATGGAATATGAAGATCGAAACGGCACATTCTGCACAGATCCGGAATCACCCTTGCAAAAATGGAAAGAAACACCCACGGACAATCCGGATGTCAGGACTATGTATTCAGGTCAAATAATCGAGATAGCTCAAAAGGCCACAGGGAAGTTAACTGCTGCTCATTGAGACAACCCGGTCATATCGATCCTGGTTTTTCCAGGATCGATAACCTAAAAAGCCATGAAACAGCGAGTTACCAAGGAATACAACTATCATAAAATCTCCCGGGTCTGATTCTTATATCACATATTTTTAAGAAAATGATGCCTCGGGAAAGGGAAGCCTCTAAAGAAATTAATCCAGAGGTGTTGCCGCAAGGAACTTGGTTGTCTGGTCTACTCGAAGCAGCCCCCAGAAGAGGGGCTTTTACTATAGAACAGTTTCAAGACGCATTGGATCTCTACAGAGTCAGAAAAGAGGACTTTTTATGGACAAAGATGAACTTGTTCACGCAAGAAAATTACTCAAAAGGACCCAACTACGATTAGCCGATCTTCTGGGGGTCTCGGTCAAAACTATCCATAGTTATGAGCAGGGACTAAGGACAATTCCATCCTATATTGAACGGCAGATCTTTTTCCTTCTCAGCAACCAGCGGAGCAGGAAACACAGCTTGATGCCATGCTGGGAAATAAAACAGTGTGGGCAGAAAGAATCGTGTCCTGCCTGGGAATTTCAAAGCGGGCATTTGTGCTGGTTTCTGTGCGGAACAAAATGTGGATGCAGTATCAATGCAACCCAAGATAACAAGTTGCAGAGTTGTCGTAATTGTAAGATTTTCAGATCATTACTCGAATAGGAAAATGATAATAAATATTTAGTTTTCAGAACACTCTAATTTTGTTAATGAAAACCTGCCCCTGATGGGCCGACATTGAGTTAAACCCAAAGGGGATAATAAATTTATCTCATTTTAGAACCCGTGATATTGCTTTCCGGATTTGTGATGAACCATTGATTACTTTTTTGTCGATAAATTGTTTTCGGTTCATGACATATCGCACTGATAATTTAATGGATAATGGCAAAATCTATCGCCAATCAATGCTATGATAACAATATACGGCTGAGCCATTAATCTTTAACCTTACCCTGAGGACTAGGTTTTAAATATTAAAATAAAGGAACTGCGCTCTGCTTTTCCATGTTGACCCGACTATTATTCAAGGCGTTTTCTTAGGATTTCGCATTGCCGACATCTTTCAGCCTTTTCCTTCAGAGAAAAGCCCTTAGTACAATCGCACAGAGTTCCAGCCAAAAACCAGCATAAATGCCCGCTTTGAAATTCCCAAGCGGGGCATTGCTCCTTTTCCTCGCAGTTTTTTATTTCCCAGCAAGGAGAGACGCACTTCTTTTTCCCAAGACGATTACTGAGCAGATAAAAGATCTGGCGTTCAATGTGAAGAGGAATTTCTCTCCATCCTTGCTCATAGCTACTAACAGCTTTCATTGATATACCAAGAAGTTCTGCCATCTCTTTTTGCGTCTTTTGCAGCTTCTTTCTGCACTTTTGAAATTCTTCAGGATACATATCAGGACCTCCCTATTAATAGTTCCACCTACGACAAGGGAGTACAACAGGCGAGGCTGTTTTGCAAGGCAAGAAGACAATATTGCTAAAGTAGTACCCATCCGAAAATGCTAACTGGACTGCATTTCGTTGTTTTACTTTAGCTTCACATCTGGATTATTTTTGAGTGAGATTCAGGAAACACCTCAACCGAAGGTGTCGGGCATTCGCATAACATTGCCAAGAATCATCTCATGCCAAGAGAGTGTATATTTTCTGTTCCATTTTACTCCCCTGTGGTAGGGTTAAATTGATACTTTTGCCGGTATCACTGTAGTGGCAGGTCATTCTGTGGGGACAGAGTGACCTGCTTTTTTTGTGCTCTTTTAATAATTCTTTGCCATTCTGCCGCTGGGAACATGCGATTATTGTGATAGAGTAAATATACACCGTAACTGGATGTCGATAAAATTGGTAAAAGATCAATACCTCGCTAAATACCAATATCTCGAGATGTAAGGAGTAAATAATGAGCGGCCAAACTCCTCTGAAACGTAGGGTGGAAACAATAAAAATTGTTGGAGCTTATGTCCTTTTTGGCGTTGCCTGGATATACGGATCCGATACCGCTGTAGGTTGGCTGGTACATGACCAAGGAGTTATGGTTAAAATTGCTGTCGTAAAAGGCACCCTCTTCATTTTCTGCACCGCAGCACTCTTATACTTCTTAATCAGCCGTTTTATTCAACAACTGGTCGCTGCTGAAAGCAAGCAGATAGAAAGCTTGATTAACTATCAGATAATCTTCAATGCGACAAACGAAGCCATATTCATTCATGATACTCATACTGGAAACATATTGGATGTTAATGACCGTATGCTGGAAATGTTTGGCTACACTCGTGATGAAGCACTTAAAGCTGAAATTAGTCAACTGTCAGAGGAATCGCCTCGCTATTCCCAGGCACTGACATCTTACAAAATAAGAAACACGGAATGTGGCGGCCCACAGGTATTTGAATGGACTTCACGGAAAAAAACAGGGGAAATCTTTTGGACTGAAGTTTCGTTAAGACGAGTAACAATGCATGATCATGACAGAATAATAGCCGTTGTCAGGGATATCAGCGAACGCAGAAAGACCGAGGAGAAATTACGGATAAGCGAGCAACGAATGCGCCTTTTTTTCGAGCGCCAGATAGTTGGCATGGCTATTACTTCGCCGGAGAAGGGATGGGTGCAAGTAAACGACAGGTTGACCCAGATGCTTGGTTTTTCACGCGAGGAGTTGTTTTGTCGAACTTGGGAAGAACTTACTCATCCTGAAGATATTACTGCAGATGTGACTCAGTTCAATCGGGTTTTATCCGGCGAGATCAACGAATACTCTCTCGAGAAACGGTTCTTCCGAAAGGATGGAACGGTAATTTTCACTGACCTTTCAGTTGGCTGCGTGCGTAACGCCGATGGTTCCGTCGATTTTATTTTGGCCTTGCTCGCAGATATCACCGAGCGCAAACGGGCGGAGTCAGACCTTCTTGCTGAGCGTCAGTATTTGACAGACATCATAGATTTTCTTCCGGATGCCACATTTATC
>Ga0214250_1000220_pt1 | contig 20872 bp, 22 predicted proteins | sample TroBogypolimnion_35_FD_153088 | JGI IMG/M metagenome (GOLD analysis project Ga0214250, IMG submission 153088) | Freshwater microbial communities from Trout Bog Lake, WI - 29JUN2009 hypolimnion | ecosystem: Environmental > Aquatic > Freshwater > Lake > Hypolimnion/Profundal zone | place: Trout...
CCTGCAAAGCTTCTGCAACTGTCTTAGCTGGCATACCTGTGCCTGGCTCGCCTGCGCCGCCTTCAATCAAATACTCCATGTGACCATGGGCGTGGCCAGTTTCACCTTCTGCGGTTGAGCGAAAAACTGCTGCAACATCGTTTGCACCAGCAATATCAGCTTGGTTCGCGAAATATAAATAACGACGATTTGCTTGAGATTCGCCAGCAAATGCCTCTTTCAAAGACTGTTCAGTCTTTGTGCCTTTTACAGTTTTAGCCATGAATGACTCCTAAAATGATGATTTTGGATAGGGCGAGTATTTCTTAGCATGAGAAAAAACCACTCACCACGGGGTTATTATGAACAAAACAAGGCTATCGAATAATCATATTTTTGTATTGGCTTGATAGCTAAAAGCAACTAATAGTTTAATTTCGATTAAAGAAATAAAAGATGAGACATACTGCGAAATACCTAATCAAGCGCTATTCCTTTTATCTTGGTGGTGACCAGCCACATGTCACTTGGACTGAGCGCTTTCGCTCCAGTTGTGGTGCATTTGTGGGATTGATGTTAGTGCTTACTATTGCTAAGTACCTTGGAGAGCTGAGTGGCCTTGATGAATGGCTCATGGCATCTTTGGGCGCTAGTGCACTTTTGGTTTTTGCTTTACCAGGTAGTCCGATGGCTCAGCCTTGGGCGGTGATTGCTGGAAATACTCTATCGGCCTTGGTTGGTATTACAGCAGCCAAGCTCATTAGCGAGCCACTTCTTGCAATGCCGATTGCTGCATCCTTATCGATTTTAGGGATGTTTGTTTTGCGTTGCCTGCATCCCCCAGCCGCTGCTGTGGCATTAATTGCGGTGTTAGGCCACGTGATGAACTACCGCTATGCGCTATTTCCAGTAATGATCGATTCAGTTTTGCTGGTTCTAGCGGGGTCTATTTATAGCAATATGACCGGCAAAAAGTATCCCAATCACCCTGCAAGATAGTATGAATGCATGAAATGAGGTCTTTTTAAGTTTAAAGTAGCTTAAAAAGACCTAAAAGTTAATAAAAGTAGTTGATCACTTCATTTTGGTTGCTGCAATCGAGACGATACAGTCTTTAATGCTGTAATTTTGGTATTTACCGGTGTTTTCTTTGCGCAGTGACTGGGCGCATTCTGAAACAGAATTGCGGACATTGATTTTTGGGGTATGGGCTGATGCCATGCTGACTCCTTAGTATTAAATTTTTTAAATAAAAGCGTTTATTTTTCGCTTTAGACCATTCTAATAAATTTTGAGTTGAGTAGAAGGCTATAAAATTCATAGCTAACGATAAAAAGAATAAGCAAGGCTATTTATTAAATCCATGACCACAGTTTTACCAGTCATCCTTTGCGGCGGATCCGGAACGCGTCTTTGGCCTTTATCCCGCTCTGGCTTTCCAAAGCAGTTTTTGGTGCTATCAGGTGATGGCTCTCAAAAAAGCCTTTTTCAACAGGCCATTGAGCGTATCCAGACAATTGCCACCCCTCAAATTGAGCTGGGCAAGACGGTCATCGTCACGAACGAAGAGCACCGCTTTTTAGCACTTGATCAGTTGCGTGAATTAAAGAATGTTCAGGCAAGCCTATTGTTAGAGCCTTCTGGCAGAAACACAGCTCCAGCCTTAACCCTTGCAGCGCTTTATGCTCAAGAGTTTGGTGATCCGATCTTGGTGGTAACGCCGGCAGATCAAACCGTCAAAGAGGGCGCCGTATTTACCAAGGCCTTGCAAGAGGCTGTAGAAATAGCCAAAGAGGGTGCCATTGCTATCTTGGGTATAACCCCAAGCGCCCCTGAAACTGGTTATGGCTACATTAAAACAGGCGGCCAATCGACGGTAGAGCGTTTTGTTGAAAAGCCAGATGTCCAAACCGCCAAACAATATTTAGAAGAAGGGGGCTACTTTTGGAATGGCGGCATGTTCGTGCTAAAAGCCAGTGTGTGGCTAGCCGCTCTAAAAGAATTTCGTCCTGATATTTTGGCTGCCACCGAAAAATCTTATCAAGCTAAAACCCAAGATGATGCAGGTGATGCGCTATTTTTGCGTCCGGATAAAGAAAGCTTTAATGCCATTCCCAGCGAATCAATTGACTACGCTGTGATTGAAAAATGCCCTGGTAGTCGCTACGGCATCAAAATGGTAGAGCTTGATGCTGGCTGGAGTGACCTCGGCGCTTGGGATGCGGTTTGGCAAGTGGGTAAGCAGGACGAGCAAGGTAACGTCACTAGTGGCGATACCTTGCTAAGCAATACAAATAACTCACTGGTTCATGCAAGTAGCCGTTTGGTCAGTGCGGTTGGCATAGAAAACCTCATCATCATTGAGACGGCTGATGCAGTGCTAGTGGCTGATCGTAAAAATAGCCAAGACGTAAAACACATTGTTCATCAGCTTGAGCAACAAAACCGTGAAGAGAAGAACCTGCATCGCAAGGTTGCAAGACCTTGGGGTTGGTATGACTCTGTTGATGAAGGTGAGCGTTTTAAAGTCAAACGCATTCAGGTCAAGCCTGGAGCAAGTCTCTCACTGCAAATGCATCACCATCGCGCTGAGCATTGGATTGTGGTTAAAGGGGTTGCAGAGATCACCAATGGTGATCAAGTCATCACGCTCACTGAGAACCAAAGTACTTACATCCCGCAAGGACAGACACATCGCTTGGCTAATCCTGGCAAGACTCCACTGGAAATCATTGAAGTGCAGTCAGGCAGTTATTTGGGTGAAGATGACATTGTGCGCTTTGAAGATACCTATGGACGTAGCTAAGACTTTCAAGATGAATAATTAACGCAGTAGATAAAGAAACTAATAAAGCTATGAGTAATAAACAAAAAGTCACGAACCAAAAAGTCGCCCTCATCACCGGCATCACCGGCCAAGACGGTTCTTACCTAGCTGAGTTCTTATTGGAAAAGGGCTACATCGTTCACGGTATTAAACGCCGTGCCTCTTCTTTTAATACCGAGCGTATTGATCATCTCTATCAAGATCCCCATGTGAATCACCCCGATTTGATCTTGCATTACGGTGATTTAACTGACACCAGCAACTTAGTGCGCATCATTCAGCAAACGCAGCCTGATGAGATTTATAACCTCGGTGCCCAGTCACACGTTGCGGTTTCCTTTGAATCTCCTGAGTACACGGCTGATGTCGATGCCATGGGCCCACTGCGCATGTTAGAAGCTATTCGTATTTTGGGTTTGGAGAAGAAAACCCGTTTCTACCAAGCATCCACTTCCGAGCTCTATGGCTTAGTACAAGAAACTCCCCAAAAAGAGACCACCCCTTTTTATCCAAGAAGCCCTTATGCAGTAGCGAAGATGTACGCCTACTGGATTACCGTGAACTACCGTGAAGCCTATGGCATCTATGCGTGCAACGGCATCCTTTTTAACCATGAGTCCAAACGCCGTGGTGAGACCTTTGTAACCAGAAAAGTCACCCGTGGTCTGGCCAATATCGCCCAAGGTCTTGAGAAGTGCCTCTTTATGGGCAATATCGATGCCTTGCGTGACTGGGGTCATGCCAAGGACTACGTACGTATGCAATGGTTGATGTTGCAGCAAGAGACGCCAGAAGATTTTGTGATTGCTACGGGTGTGCAGTTCACCGTCCGTGAATTTATTACTCGTAGCGCTAAGCAACTGGGTATCACCCTCAAATTTGAAGGTGTTGCTGAGAGCGAAAAAGCGATCGTAGTAAGCATTGAGGGTGATAAAGCCCCGGCCTTAAAGGTGGGTGATGTGATTATGCAAATCGATCCACGCTACTACCGCCCAACAGAAGTAGAGACCCTCTTAGGTGATCCGACTAAAGCCAAAACTAAGCTGGGCTGGGTTCCAGAGATTACTTTAGATCAAATGATTGTCGAGATGGTGGCTAACGATTTAGAAAAAGCCAAACAACATGCTCTTTTAAGCAAACATGGTTATTCGGTATCTGTGGGTAAAGAGAATTAGAAGATAAGAATAAAAAATACTAGACAAAAAATACAAGATAAATAAGAAAAAGTATCCACGTGAGTAAAGATCTAAATCAAAAGATTTATGTAGCCGGCCATCGTGGCATGGTGGGCTCAGCCATTGTCAGAAATCTACAAGCCAAAGGCTTTAACAACATCGTTACTCGCACCCATGCAGAGTTGGATTTGACTAATCAAGCGCAAGTAGCCGCCTTTTTTGAGGCAGAAAAGCCGGACCAAGTCTATTTAGCTGCAGCAAAGGTAGGGGGCATCCATGCCAACAATACCTTCCCCGCTGAATTTATCTATGACAACTTGATGGTCCAAAATAATGTCATTCATCAAGCTTTTCTGTCTGGGGTAAAAAAGCTCCTGTTCTTGGGATCAAGCTGTATTTACCCGAAGTTAGCCCCTCAGCCGATGAGTGAGGATGCATTGCTGACTGGCAAGTTAGAACCCACTAATGAGCCCTATGCCATTGCCAAGATTGCGGGCATCAAGATGTGTGAGAGTTATAACCGCCAGTATGGGCAGTCTCATGGCATTGATTACCGCTCAGTCATGCCCACCAATCTGTATGGCCCAGGGGATAACTACCATCCCGAGAACAGTCATGTGATTCCAGCCCTCATACGGCGTTTTCATGAGGCTAAAGTAGCCAATAGCCCTGAAGTAGTGATCTGGGGCACAGGCACCCCAAAAAGAGAGTTCCTCTACGTAGACGATATGGCGGCAGCCTCTGTCTTTGTGATGGACTTAGATAAAGCCACCTACGATAGCCAAACGCAGCCAATGCAAAGCCACATCAATGTGGGATTTGGTAGTGATGTGACCATTAATGAGTTAGCCCATGCCGTAGCCAAAGCCACCGGCTATCAAGGCAGTATTAGTTTTGATCCTAGCAAGCCTGATGGGTCTCCAAGGAAATGGATGAGCTCAGAGCGTTTAAATAAGTTGGGTTGGAATGCACAGGTAGGATTAGAGCAGGGCTTGGTGCGGGCTTATGCTGATTTTGTTGGTGTATAGGCGGTGAGCAATCCTTTGCCAGCCTTGGTGGATGAATTAATTTGCGTATGCTGTAAACGTGACGCGCTAACGTGGAGGGTGGCCTCTCAATATATCGTTCGTTTCATTGCGGCTAAACGCTACAAGGTATATGTACCCGATGGAGAGGTAGATTTTTTTAAGTCCATTACTCCTGGCGCTTTTGAGGTGGTGGGGGAGTCTATTTTTACCCAGCATTTTTCTGCAGAGATTAAACGACGATTGCCAGCCAGAATTGCAGATCAGTTTGGATGGTATCTACAGCAGTTGATCAAGTTGTATGCAGTGAGTGCTTGTGAGCCAAATGAGATTGTTCTGATCTGGGATGCTGACACGGTACCGATTCGCCCTTTAAGCTTTATTGATGCTCAAGGAAGGCTGGTTTATTACAAAAGTGATGAACATCACCCTCCTTATTTTGAAACAATTGCCCGCTTATTGGGTTTAGGTAAAAAGGTTGATTTTTCCTTTATTGCCCAGTGTTTCGTTCTGAGGACATCTTGGTTTGATGCTTTTTGTCGTTCGATAGAGGAAAGGCATCAAACAAGCTGGCCCAATGCTTTGTTGGATAGTATTGATTTTGAAGAGGGCAATGGGTTTTCTGAGTATGAGACTTTGGGCACTTTCATTTCGCATTATTATCCTGATCAGATTACCTACTCTGAACATGAATGGCTGAGATTGGGTAATTCAACATTGGGACACATTGCCTTCTTAAACGATCATGTGATCGCTGAACAATTACGTGATTATGATTTTGTTAGTTTTGAAAAGTGGGATCGGGCTAAGCCATACTATAGACGGGTAGCTATTCCCTATTTCTTTAAGGTATACCTACCATCCCTCTTTAAGAAAAATTCAAAATCGTTATGAATCTCAAGTTGCTTAAATCATCTATCGTATTTGTCCACGCTGGCGAGAATGCGCCACCAGAGTATTTGGCCGATGCCTTGATGATCGCAGCGAAGGTGGCGCCCCGCAGTGCGATTTATGTCTTGATTAATCGCCCTCATATTGCCGCTCTGCAAGATCGACTTGCTACCTTAGGATTGTTTGGCTTGGAAGCGCTTCATATCATTCCAATCGAAGACATTCCTAAAAGCAGTATTACTACAGCGTATTTTTCCAATTGCACATTAGATCGTAGTTTTAGAGAGGGCTTTTGGTTCTCCGCTTCCTACCGCTTCTTTTTGCTTGCTGACTTTATGCAGTCTCACCAGATTGAAAACTGCATTCACTTGGAAAATGATGTGGCCTTGTATTTTGACCCAAGCGATAAAGTGGAGCAATTGAGGGGTTTTGCACGCTTTGCTGTACCGCTAGATCGGGTGAGGGCGATTCCTGGGATTGTTTGGTTTAAAGATGCGCAGATTGCTCAAGAACTTGCGGCGTTCATCTCGAGCCGACCCGAAAAAAATGATATGGACTCTTTAGGAGAGTTTTGCCTACGAAAGGATGTAGATGCTCGCCCTTTACCAACCCTGCCTTTAGCATACGCAAAGAGTAGGAATTTAGACTTAGAAAAGTATTGCGCAGGGATTGATATTTTTGGAGGTATTTTTGATGCCGCCGCCATTGGACAATACCTTGGTGGCGTTCATTGGATGAATGATCCGAGCAAGACCCGTTTCTTTGTGAATGAAAGTAGTGGTTTAGATATGCGCGAATGCCAATTTTCATGGGCGCGCAATCACTCTTTTCGCTATCCCACTATTGGCTTTGATGAGCAAAGCACCCAGATACTCTCCGTACATGCCCATTCAAAGGATTTATTAGGCATATCCCCCTTCAATTCGGGTACCCCAGAAAAATTAGAGCAAATAATTACGGGTGAGCGTCTTCAGGCTTTAGCTGATATCACCATCAGCTCTGCGGGTGTGACCCAATTTCATGGGTGGGACAATATTAAAACGAAGGTGGTGTTGGAGATTGCCGAGGGGCTGGAGTCAAAGGGGTTCAAGAAACCCACTCTTCCAGCAGCTCCAGACTGGGCTGTTATCAAGCAGTGTCAGCAGGCTAAGGTGCTATTTGTCTATACCCACTTGATTCCCTACTTCAAGCAATGGATAGCGCCTCGTTTAAGTCGGCCATTTATTTTGATTTCACATAACTCAGATGATGCGGTCACGATTGAAGATCTGGATCTATTAAATCATCCGAACTTGATTGCTTGGTTTGCCCAAAATAGTGAATTTAGTCATAGTAAGTTAAGGGCATTACCTATTGGTTTAGCAAACAACCAATGGGGTTCCGAGCGTTTGGTGGGTACTTTTAAGGCTGCCCAGACTTATCGCAAGACCAAATCAATTTATGTTAATTTTTCAATCTCCACTCACCCGGGTAGAAGCGCTATTTTCGATGCCATCGCTGATTTACCTGGAGTTACTCAGCCTGGAGCAGTGCCTTATGTTGAATATATTACAGGCATGGCAGAGCATCAATTTTGCTTGTGCCCTCGTGGCAATGGCATTGATACCCATCGGTTTTGGGAGGCGCAGTATGTCGATTGCATTCCAATCCTACTGAAGCAGGATTGGACTCAGGCCTATTCCAATTTGCCTGTACTACTCTTGGATGCTTGGTCAGATTTGAAATCGATCAATCTCGCCGAAAAATATATTGAGATTTCAACAACTGCATACAATCGATCTTCTTTGGCTTTAGACGCTTATCGTAAACAAATCAGTTTTTTGGAAGATCAAGAATGAGTTTTCGAAATTCCAATCTAAAGTTGGCGATTAAAAATCTATTTTTACCTATAGATCAGGGTCTAGTGGTGATTGAGCCCCATCTTGGTTTGGGGGATAGTTTAATTTCTTTGGGCTTGGTTAGGGCCTTGGTAGCGCGTGAGCCTAAGACCCGTTTTTACTATGCCTGTCGATCTAACTGCTACCACTCCTTGGCGTGGATGTTTCAGGATCTGAATAACCTCTTTCTTTTTGTGATTGAGAGTGGGCGAGAAGCACGTCAAATGGCCGATTTTGTAAATGCACGCTACTTATCCTTAGGTGTGTATAACGTTGATATCAAACGTTTTGACGGATACTTTTATCAGCAGCATCAAGTGCCATTTGAGGATCGCTGGCAAAATGCAGCCGTTCCAGCCGGCTTACAGTCTGAGGCTCTCTTTGAGCAGTTGAATCCCAATGATGAGCCTTATATATTGGTTGCCAATCGAGAGTCAACCACGCTTGAGCATGCTTTAAATATTGCCAATCCAGGGGGCAAAAAAATCATCTACATGCACCCAGCTACTAATAATATTTTTGACTGGACTAAGTTAGCCTTGCTGGCCGATGAAATTCACAGCATCGATACCTCTTTCACACATTTTGTAGAAGGCTTGTTTTATCAAGACTCTTCCAAGCCATTTTTAAAGCCTTTTTACTTTCATTTGGCGCGCCAAAGTGAGACCCAATTTACTCGACTTTTGCCTTGGCAAGAAGTTCGTTACTGAACCTATAGATTTTAAAGAATGGCTTTCAGGTCAGCTAAGTCCACTGTTATTGAGGTGGAAAATGGGTGGTGGCTTTCCGGTTGACTTGATTTGCATTCAATGTAATGACCCAAGTAATCCTTAAAGGCATTGTAAATTCCACCGCCTGCAAACTCTGTAGGACTTAGTTGATTCCACCCTGGGGCACTAAGGACATAAAATTGTAGTATCCCCCGTCAAGCCGACATTCCTAAAGTGTTGTTTTCTGCCTGTGCTCGATAGTCTCTAGGCGGTATTCTGCCAAGAGAGCTGTGCGGTCTTTCTTCGTTATAAATCGTGATCCAGTTTTCTGTAATTTCACGCACCTCCCTGAGGTTTTCAAATAAATACGCATTGAGTACTTCATGACGGTAGGTTTTATTAAAGCGTTCTATAAACGCATTTTGTTGCGGTTTGCCCGGTTGGATAAATTTGAGCTCAATACCTTTAGATTCACACCAACCCATAAAGACGGCAGACCGTAGTTCGCTCCCGTTATCCAGACGTATCGCTTGAGGTAAACCATGGATCTCTTCTAGTTGCTCCAATGTTCTGACTACTCTGGCTGCTGGCAGGCTAATATCGATTTCAATAGCCAAGATCTCGCGGTTGGATTCATCGATGACATTGAGGGTCCTAAAAGGTCTGCCGTAATGCAAGGTGTCGTACATAAAGTCCAAGGCCCACATCGAGTTGGCTTCGGTCGGGGCAATGAGCGGAACTCTCGGCATCTTGGGGATGCGCTTCTTAGTTCTTCTGGGTAAGTTCAAGCCCATCTCCTTGTAAATACGCCATACCCGCTTGTGATTCCACTCATAGCCATGATTGCGCATCCAATCAAAACACAATCTAAAACCCCAGCGACCATTTTTAGCAACCACTTGATTAAGCACTTCAATGATAGGTTCGTCCGTCTTAGCTCTACTGCTTGGGCGCTCGTAATACGATGACCTGGCCAGCCCCAGATGAGCGCAAGCCCTTGTAATGGGTACTGCTTCTTCGCCAACCAGGTAATCGACTGCATCTCTTTTACCGGTTGGCGCTAGAGCTTTTTTTCAATTAAGTTCTTGAGTGCTCGGTTATCGTGGGTCAGTTCAGCAACCATCGTTTTATATTCTGATAGCTGCTGCTCTAGCTCTTTGACCCGTTTGAGCTCAGAAGCTTCAAGGCCGCCGTATTTGGATCGCCACTTATAAAAGGTGGCCCCGCTAATGCCATGCGTTCGTAGCAAATCTGCCATCGCTATGCCACCCTCAGCTTCTTTCAAAATTCCAACGATTTGGGTCTCTGTAAATCGTGACTTTTTCATATTGATTCTCCTGTTGTAAATACTGCCATAAACAACAGAAAACTCAACTTCTTAAATGTACGAATCTAAGGGGATACTACAAAAAGAACAGCTGTATGGTGGTAAGTGAGGGAACAATGGACATAAACACAAGCACAGCTTACCAAGCAGAGCAGACAGTAAAGGCAATATTTAATGGGTTAGATATAGTAATTAGGTACGCAAACAACGCTTAATAATCGATTACAGCTCAATCTTTCTCTCTATTAGATGGCTTTATACAAATGAGAGTTATTCTCAATTGTATGCTAAGATGAGAACAATTCTCAATAAGCATATTTGGCAATTTCGATGTTTTTCGCATTTAACCTTAGTCGTTCAGGCTTCTTCGCTCTATTAAGCACTCTATGCTTGGGGCTCTCTTTAAGTGCGAATGCTGAATCTCCCATAAGTGACGCTCCTATCATTTTGGCTGAATCGCCCGTTAGTGACAGTCCCAAATTTGATGGTTTAGCTAATGTAGAGGGCGAAACTGAACAATGGAGTGTTCATGGGCAGTCCACTTATATCGTTCAACAGAAAAATAACTTCAATTCGCCCTACTACGGTCAAAACAGCCTTCTCAATAAATCTGAAGGTGGTGGCGGGAAAAGCTATACATTGAGTGCCACAGCGTTTTTAGGAGCAAGGCTTTGGGAAGGCGCAGAAGTTTATTGGAACCCAGAGATGTTCGAGGGAACACCTTTTAACGGACAGCTTGTTGGTTTGGGCGGATTTCAGAATGGTGAATTACAAAAAGGTTCTTATGCTCCGCCCATCTACTACACCGCTCGAGCATTTATTCGTCAGACATTTGGCTTAGGTGGTGGAAAAGAGCGTATTGAAGGTGGTCCTAATCAACTTGCTGGCAATCTCGATAAAAACAGGATTGTAGTGACCTACGGCAAGTTCGCAACATTAGATTTCTTTGACCAAAATAGCTATAGCCATGACCCTCGTACACAGTTTCAAAACTTTGCTCTCTTCTCTATGGGTGCTTATGGGTATGCGGCAGACAGCAAAGGCTATACATATGGTGTTGTCGCTGAATGGTACCAAGATGACTGGATTTTGAAAGCGGCAAGACTCGCAATGCCCACTATTCCCAACACTGCTCAGCTTGATTACAGCATGAGTCAAGACTACGGCAATCAAATTGAATTAACTCATGAGCATGAGCTACTGGGTAAGGCTGGCGCAGTAAGGGCTCTGTATTACCAACAACATGCCTATATGGGCAACTACCAAAATGCGATTAACCAAGCTCAGCAGACTGGTGGTACTCCTGATGTAACTGGTGTGCGCAAAGCGGCACAGAGCTCGTGGGGTTATGGTTTAAATATTGAGCAGGCAATCAATGATGATGTTGGAGTTTTTGGTCGTTGGAGCTGGAATCCTGGAACAACGGAAACTCAAACTGTGGATATCAGTAGGTCACTTTCTGGCGGCTTGAGCATTAAAGGTTCTGGCTGGTCTCGACCAGAAGATACCCTTGGAATAGGATATGCCGTTAATGGCATTTCTTCATCTCAAATTACATACTTACAACAGGGTGGCATGGCAGCATTTATTGGTGATGGCGCTCTAAGTTACAAGAAAGAACAAATATTAGAAACTTTTTACAGCGCAAAAGTTTATAAAGAGTTGTTCATTTCAGCAGACTATCAACGCATAGCTAATCCTGCCTATAACTCTGCCCGTGGTCCTGTGAACTTCTTTGGATTACGGGCTCATATAGAAATGTGATGCCCTTATTTCAATTAATTTTGTTTTATTGTCGCGACGAATTAGCTAAATAGAAATACATAAGCTTTCGTATGAATCCTTATGTTTACTGGCTTAGGAGGCGTAACCAGTTGAAATCATTAAGGAAAATAATTTGGCGCATAAAGACAAAAAAACGGTAGGAATTTTAGACATAAGAAAACATACTTTAGACATAGCAAAACTTTATTTAGATGGGAAATACGCTATGACTAAACAAGCAAAAACGCTTAATGAACAAGAGCTACGCAAAGTATTAGATTACATATCAACGCGAAAGCACTCTGCTCGTAATAGAGCATTGCTAATGACTACCTTTTTATCTGGCATGAGAGTCTCTGAAGTTGCGTCGCTTAGATTTAATGATGTTGTAGACAACGAAGGCAATATCCGCAATGAGATACGCCTTACACCAGCAATGACTAAGGGTCAATTTGCGCGAGTTGTATTTGTAAATGAGCGATTACGCAAGGAACTGGACAAGTACATATCCTTTTATCATCCAGAGGATAAGACAATAAAGTTCTTTTACAGCCAAAAAAAGCATAGCGATGGCTTTAATGCGAACACACTAACTCAGCACTTCCACTTCCTTTACAAGCGTGCTGGCATTGATGGCGCGAGCTCACACTCAGGTCGTCGTAGCTTTATTACTAATTTAGCCAGCAAGGGGGTTAGCGTAAGGGTACTTATGAATTTAGCTGGGCACCGTAGCATTGGCACCACACAGGCTTACATAGACATCAATGACAATATGCTTCGTAGCGCAGTTGAGTTGGTTTAATATTATTACCAGAGTCTTATGGTAATAACTAAACTGAGGCATTATGCGAACAATTCAGAAAATCTCAACTTTATTATTGCTAAGTTTATCTTTTACTTACGCAAATGCTTACACATCCTATGGCGCCAGAGGTTGCGGGCAGTTAATTAGCGCAGTTGATACAACATCTGAGCGAGACAAATACACCAAAGATTTAACCACAATGATAGTTAAGGGTTGGATTGCTGGCTACATAACGGCAAACAATAGCTGGCTGGAGGCTGTGACTAAGAATGGTGATGCTATCGCCAAAACAGATTTAGATGGCGTATGGATGTCAGTTCTGAATTACTGTAGAGCAAACCCATTGAAAAATACTACTGATGCTATGGTTGATACACTAAATCAATTAGAGCCAACTCCACCAACCAAAGGGAAGCGCTAATAATCTACTTAAGCTATTAGCCACCACCCATACTAAAGTCAAAAAAGATGTCTGTTGGCATTTGAGTAGTATCAGCGCTGATAGGAACGAGTTTGCCGTCCCTGTCTGTAAACCCATACTTCTCTTCCAATAACTTTAGGTTAGCTGGATATTCCTTATTCAAATGCCTGTATTGACCACAGTGTTCATCCAAGCCCCTAAAGTACTTGACTTGATTTGTTGTCCAGTAAACGGTACCAGGGAATAATTGTCTAGGCTCTCCGCTTGCCTCCTGAAGTAAGTTGGCTATTTTTGTTGATTCAAAAACAACAATAGTGTTGTAGGCAAGACCATTTTCTAAATCTACTTTATGGGTCGTATCAGGAATAAATGTAGATAGAGGTAAATTTCTGTAATTACGGTTATCCGTTACATCAACCAATTTACCATCTGGCTTAATCCACACGCTGTGATGGTGCCAAACCCATAAGCCCATCTTATCAACCCACTCCTCCTTTCTACAAAGCAACCAGCCATTAAGCATTTCACCACCATGCTTAGCAATGTATTTTTTAACATTGATGTGACAATTATTTTGACTGGATAGCATAGACTTTCTATCCACTTCCCTTTTAACCAAATAGCAATCGTTCCCACTAAACTTTTTTAATGGCTCAATAATTCTGTCTGGCAATTTATCAGTAAAGAGTCTGGCGTTGTACATACACTTCCTTTAAGAGACAATAACTACAAAGCGATGAGAGCAATTTAATATTAGCTTTCAAATGTATTAAAGCAATAGCTTAACTACACACTTTGATACACACCTATGTTTTAACATTGATTTAACAAGGTTTATTTGCTGTATTTTTTCTTTTAATCCGTTGGTCGCGAGTTCGAATCTCGCCCGACCCACCAGTAATACAAAGGGATCATAGAAATGTGGTCCCTTTTCTTTTGGCTGAATGGAATGTGTGGAGACTGGATCGCCTCAATCGGGAGTCTTAATGTCGTTGATTGGGTGGGGATGGCAGGCGCTGGATGACCGACTGGACTATGAGCGTCCGTAACTAGACGCTTATGATGATTTACCAAACAGATAACCAAACATCAGAGTCATCAAAGGCGCAATTAATTTCCAGTAGTCAGAAGTAGGAAAGCTTTGACTTGGAAAAAATATTAAAACAAGTCCAGTAATAACCATTAAAAGGATGCAAATGCCGGCTACATTTGTTGGTGCAGTCTTGTTTCCTCCAAATATTTTTCCCAACCATCCGGACTCAAGATCCATTTGTTTTGATTGAAGCTGAATTAGCTCTGGCGAAGGGTGATCAGAATACATTGGCTTTCCTTCACTCATGATTGCACCTTAAGAAGACCCAAAACTCCAAGCGCATGCTGCCAAATATTTCCACAATGGGAACAAGCAACAATCGCAGTTGGTACTGATGGCCCCCCAATGACAATTGAGGAAGGGTCTTTTTGCAACGCAATGAACGTTTCTCCAACAATCTCAAATTTACTTTGACCACACCTTGGGCACGGCAATGAGGCACCTTTTGACTCAAGAGCCTTAATAATTTGATCATTCCTACTTTTATCAACATCCATAATTCTCGCCTTTTTGAACATTTAATAATTTCGATTTAAGCATAATTTCAATATCATTATTAAATTCATCACAATTCTTACAAAACATCAGAATTGAACGTGTTTTTGTTGGAATAGGCGTCACCAAAATGTCGACAAGGGCTGGTACGTGAGTATTATTGAGGGATCCATTAATTAGCTAGATCTATGCCAGATATAACCATTAACGAAATACGCAGACGTCTACAGCTATTTGCAAAAGAACATGCTGCAGATAGCGATGAAAAGCAACATGCACAGCAATTTTGGCGTGATTTCTACACATGCTTTGGACTTAGTAAAAGTTCGGCAAGCATGTTTGAAGCTCGCGTACTAAAAGTTGGTGGCGCACGTGGCTATATAGATAGTTTTATACCTGGCGTCTTATTAGTAGAACAAAAGAGTTTAGGCAGGAACTTAGATGATGCTTATGTACAAGCACAGGCATATTTTCACGCAATTGCCAATGAATTTGAAAAGCCTCAATACATAATTACTTGCGACTTTCAAAACTTCCAACTGTATGACTTACAGAAAAACGCTAAAGAACCTTTAACTTGTAAGTTAGATGAATTACATAAACGTGCAGATTGGTTTATGTTTTTGGTTGATAAGCGTGTTCATGCCGTAAGCGAAGAATTACCAGTTAATCGCAAAGCAGCAGAACAAATTGCCAAGTTACACGATGCATTACTTAAGGCTAACTATAAGGGCAGAGATTTAGAGAGTTTTTTAACGCGTCTCTTGTTTTGTCTATTTGCAGATGACACGGGAATATTTGGTGAAGACGGCATATTTAGACGCCTAGTAGAAGCCCCAAGTGGTCGAGTATGCCGCCAGACGCCTAGCAAAACTCGCTAATGGCATTGCCGTTATGCGCTGGGCTCAGATGGGTTTTAGTGGCGACTTTGCCCCCAACCAAACCCCACGAAATCAAATGGGCTTTAAAGATGGGACCATCAATATCTCAGGAAAAGATCAGGAAGCTTTAGATCAATTTGTTTGGGTAGGCAGCGAAGGTCCAAAGTGGCTTCAAAATGGTAGTTACATGGTAATTCGCCCTATCCGAATTTCTATTGAGCATTGGGATGAAATGAAGCTCTCATTCCAAGAGGAAACGATTGGTAGACATAAAGCATCTGGGGCGCCCATTGGAAAGAAGAAGGAATTTGACCCCTTAGGGCTAGATCGAGAAGACAAAGATGGCAATCCAATTATCAACGAAAACTCGCATGCTGCTTTGTCCGCACCAGAAAACAATGGTGGTGCACAAATCCTAAGGAGGGCATTTTCCTACAATAATGGGGTTGTTAAAGTAGCTGAACGTTGGCCCCATGGCGACAAGTGACTACCTTTGATGCAGGCCTTTTATTTCAGTGCTACCAGAAAGATCCAACTCTTGGGTTTACTCGAATTTTTGCCAAGATGGCCCAGATTGATATGCTCAATCAATTTACCACCCATGTGGGCAGTGGTTTATTTGCCTGCCCTCCCGGCGCTAATGAAAGTGAGTTTATTGGGCAAGGACTCTTTATTTAACATTATAAAATATCAACTTTTGAGAAGTTAGATGAGCAAATCCTTTGCACCCTCCAATATCGTTCCATTAATAGTGGCTACAGCCTTCTTTATGGAAAACCTAGATGGTACGGTGATCACTACTGCGCTTCCTCAGATGGCTCAAACATTAGGAGTAAATGCCGTTGATATGAGCGTCGGCATTACAGCCTACCTAATTACGCTAGCAGTCTTCATTCCGATTAGCGGATGGCTCTCAGACCGCCTGGGATCTCAAACTGTATTTGGCTCTGCTGTTGGTATCTTTACTTTTGCCTCGGTCCTTTGCGCCCTTAGTCAAACAGTAAATCAATTTATGCTCGCTCGCATTCTCCAAGGCATTGGTGGAGCAATGATGGTCCCTGTTGGGCGACTGATTGTTTTAAGAACAACCTCAAAATCCGAATTAGTGAAAACAATCGCTTTAATAACCTGGCCTGGATTGGTTGCGCCTGTAATTGGACCACCACTGGGTGGATTCTTGACTACTTACTTTTCATGGCACTGGATCTTTATTCTCAATGTGCCCCTGGGATTACTGGGCATAGGACTTATCCGAAAATTCGTTTCAAATGATCACCAAATAGAAAAACGTCCGCTCGATTACATTGGCTTTCTCATTATTGGTAGCGCGCTAGCCTTCACAATCATTGGCGTTGAATCGATAGGTAGCGAAGGCTTTAGCAAGTCAGCCCTGGGCTATAGCGCCCTAGGAATAGCTTGCGGGATTGCATCTTGGTTTCATGCAAAAAAACACCCTCATCCATTATTAGATTTCTCGGTGCTAAAAGTACCGACCTTTGGCATTACATTCTTTTCGGGGTCCTTCACAAGAGTATTAATTGGCGCAACCCCATTCTTGGCACCATTGATGTTTCAAATTGCGTTTGGCTATAGCGCCTTTATGTCTGGTTTATTATTTTTAGCAGCAATGCTTGGAAATATTGGCTTAAAACCTTTAACGCCGATGCTATTAAAGCGCTTTGGTTTTCGCAATATTATGCTTGGCAACGGATTTATTGCTGCTATGGCCGCCATGATATGCGGCATGCTCTCTCCTGATACAAGCATTATTGGCATTGTCCTAGCCATGTTTATCTATGGCGTTAGTCGTTCGATGCAATTTACTTGTATACAAACTTTGGCATTTGTAGATATACCCCCAGAAAAGATGAGTGGCGCCAATACCCTCTTTAGCACCATTGGGCAGCTTGCACAGGGCGTAGGCGTTGCTCTGGGTGCAGCCATTATTCACATTACCGTCATGTTAAGAGATGGTGATATTAATAGCCCTTCGGCAATGGATTTTCGGATCACCTTCTTTACGGTTGGAGCGCTCATCCTAATCTCTCTATGGGGATACTTAAAACTAAAGCCCGATGCAGGGGCAGCAGCAAGCAAGCATCAACCAAAAAAACTAACTTAATTTAATTTATGGGGCTTGCCATACTTGCCTTCACTTGGATAAATATAAGTTGTCTTCACGGGCCCCATACCCATGATTTGAACTTCCACAGGCTCCCTTAAAGATCCGTCAAAGTGGACTGCATTAGCAGGGTGAAACATAATACCTCCCTCTGGCATCACAATAGTGGTCTTTGGATCCCAGCTAGCATCTGTTCCAGAGTACCAAGTACCTTTGATTACCGTAACCCAGCGATCTTGATCGTGTGAATGCGGCGTACTCATCACTCCAGCGGGAAAAATATTTCTTACAATATAAAGACCAGGTTTATTGGGATCTCCAAATAAGATCGTATTTTTAATTCCATTTTCACCATCCTTCCAAACAATTTCGCTAGGAGTCATTTTTATAAAGCCGCTAGGCAGCGCAGTTTGAGCGTAAGCAGCTACCGTAATGAAGCCTAGTGTTATTGTCAAAAAATATTGTGCTAATTTATTTTTGTGCATCATTTTCCCCTTTATGTCTTTATTAATTCAAAACTGCTATCTAGTTAATTGTTTTGCCAACCGATCAATGCCCCCAATATTCTCAAAGTTTCTTACCAGTGCAATGACAGACTCTGCCTTCTTGTGCGGGAACTTGGCAAAGTCAGTATTTTGTAAAAACTTGACCGCCACCTCGTCATAACTCATAGGGTCAGCTGGGCTCCCCTGCCCAAAGTCTGCTCGCCCTGAGATTGTCCGGCCATCAGCCATTTTGATATCAATGATAGTTGTCATCTTGTCGTATCCAGCAGCCTCAGCTACGGGGTCGACGACAAAATCAACCTTCTCAATCATCGCTTTCACATCTGGGCGATTGACCACCTGATCATTAAATTGCGCCAAGCCTGCTTGACCCTCCAACAACAAGATTGCCATACAAAATTCCATTGAAAATTTTGCCTGCAGCTCATTAGTCGGCCGATGATGAATCAGTGCGTTTGGCATATTGCTATTCGTACCTACTCGCACCCGAACCACATCTTTCGCCTTAATGTTATTTGCTTTAATGAGCCTTTGCATCTCTGTCATACCAGGATGAGTTAGTGAGCCGCACGGAAAAGGCTTAATAGATATTCCTGGATCATCAAATGTCCAAGGGTTGCCAAGCTTTCCTTGAATAGCATTGACATCATATCCACCACCAGCGGCATTAAAAAACCCCCTAGGGGCTTCTAGGATTTTATCGGCTGCAGTCCAACCTCCCTGAGCAAACTGCGCAGCAACCACTCCACTCTCCGCAGCCCTTCCAGCATGAAAGGGCTTGGTCATCGTTCCAAAGTTCTCCCTCAATCCAGCAGCCTCACTTGCAGCAATAGACAGAGCCCTAATGGTTGCTGGGACATCAAGATGCAATAGTTTTGCAGCGGCAGCGGCAGACCCAATAGCCCCTAAAGTTCCCGTTGAATGAAATCCTGCTTGGTAGTGGCGCGGATTGATTGCCTCAGCAACCTTACATGCGACTTCCACGCCAATTTGGTAGGCCAGCATCACTTCTTTACCGCTTGATTTTGTCAATTGACCAATAGCCAAAGCTGATGGTAAAACGGGTGCAGTGGGATGGGTTAATAAACCATAAACACGATCTTTAGCTACAGCAAGCTGAGTATCATCATAATCATCAGCATGAATATCAATGCCATTTGCAAATGCCGCAAATCGAGGGGCAGTGGTGATATTCGTGCCAATAATAATTGCCGGCCCAGAACGAATATTGAGGCTAGCAATGTGCTTACGGACAATGTCACCTAACTCTGTTGCGCTTCCAGAAATTGCTAACCCCAGGCCATCCAGAAATGATTTTTTACCAAGTGCTAAGGTCGACGCAGGAATATTGTCAAACTGGGTATTGAAGATAAATTCTGCTACGTAGCGAGTCAAACCCTCACCCACTACATTAGCTTTAGCTTCACCTGCTGCGAATACGTTGCCGATCATGCCAGATTGTGCCAAAAGCAAAGTAGTGCCTTTTAAGAAAAGACGGCGATCGCTATTCTCATTCATACCTGTCTCCTAATTATTTTTATTAGTTATGCATCTATATATCTAGATATCACCGAGCAAGTATGCTCTTTTTGAATACTTACATGCCTACTGGTTTACCCTGAAAAATCTTTCAAAATTCAATAAGATAATGTGGGCTGATATCAAGTAGATTTAGACATAGACTTCATTGATTACATTTCCAACAAAAAATATGAAATATTTACTATTCCTAAGCATGTGCTTGCTGAGCTCATTTACCATGGCCAACGGCGAAGAGACTTATAAAGCTGTTTGCTCTAATTGCCATGCTTCTGGATTAAATAAAGCCCCGATGGTTGGCAATAAAAACAATGGGCAAAATTAATCAAAGAAGGTCAGGCACACATTACTTCGGATGGTTATCACGGCGTTGGAGCAATGCCACCAAGAGGAGGAAAGCCCGACTTAACTGTTGCTGAATTTGCATCTGCAGTTGTTTATATGGCAAACCAATCTGGGGCCAACTGGAAAGAACCCGACGAAGCAATACGCAAAGAGATTAATAAACGGATTGCCAAAAAAGCCTCCAAATCATAGATGCTGCTTTAAACAATCCAACCCATCATCTTGCAAAATAAAAACTACCCGAAGGTAGTCAATTTAATTAAGTATCCACTTGGTATATGTCGATTAAACCAACAAACTAAGCGTCACTTAACCGGACACCTTAATTCATCCCAGTCGACACCAAAGGAATTCCAAAAGTTCAAATCCGGCACCAGGCGACCACCCGCCTATCCCGCACCACTTTCCCCACAGGTTTAAACCAATGTCTTAACTACTGTATAAACACAATTCTTAAGTCTTTTAATCCGTTGGTCGCGAGTTCGAATCTCGCCCGACCCACCAGTATCAAGAAGGTACGTACCGGACACATGCTTTACGTCCGGTACCGACCACATGGTTTACACCTTTACCAATCACATCCCCAATACTTTGGGACCAAATGGGTTTTCTAGGGCCTGTACCCGAGAAGACTCCATATCAAAGTAAGCCATATCGTAATCCATAAAACTCACCAACCACACGTCGTCTTCGACCTGCCGTAAGCCCACGTCATGACCAGCGAACACCGTACTAAAGTGAATCTTCTTACCATCTAAACAGATGCGTCCGCAGTTGGTCACGGTCACTGTCTTATCGTGGAAGGGATAACTCACATCAGGTAGCCCTTCATATCTCTTGGTAGATGGTAGATATAACTCTGCTGGTTTTTTCATCGCTAAAGCTTGATGGGGACGCTCGAAGTTGTACTCATAGATAAAGTCTTCAAACTTATCTTGTTGTTGCAACATCGTTTTGGCTGGTGGTTTAGTCGTCGCTTGCTTGAGTGTTAAATGCATGCGTTCATGCCTACCATTTTGCTGAGGATTGCCGGGCTTAATGCGCTCAATACCAATGCCTAAGCGCAACCACCACACCGATAGGCTCGAGA
>Ga0214250_1000237_pt1 | contig 19794 bp, 22 predicted proteins | sample TroBogypolimnion_35_FD_153088 | JGI IMG/M metagenome (GOLD analysis project Ga0214250, IMG submission 153088) | Freshwater microbial communities from Trout Bog Lake, WI - 29JUN2009 hypolimnion | ecosystem: Environmental > Aquatic > Freshwater > Lake > Hypolimnion/Profundal zone | place: Trout...
TGCGAAGATTTCAATCCCCTATCGCGATCGCCTTGGGTGGCGGTTCAGTCCAACGTGGTTTATCTGACGCCGGCCAACTGTCGTGCCATCGGCAAACATCTTTGCGGCGTCCGATAAACGCTATTCGTCTGAAGACACTTTTGGACATCAGGTCAGGAAACTTGATGCCATGGTCTACATACAAAGCGCCTGATGCCAAACGCTTCGAGGGATCTTTGTTTGAGATAGATGACAAAGGTTCAAAAATTCGTGAGTGTGTTAACGATGGCGGAGTATCTTGAGGGCGTTTTTGACCGAATCTGATGCGCTTTACCGTTTGGGGACGAGGTAGTTCATATGTCAGCTTTCTAAAGGGGAAGGGGTGCGTACATGAAAGAATGCTGTGTACTAGTAGCGTCTGCGCGGGGACCCCGCCAAAGGGTAACCACTCACCTTGAACGGAGAGGTCTGTAGTACCAGTGAACGGAAAATGTGTTACTGGATAAGCACTGTCGCCCCGGGTTGAGCAAGCCAGCAGCGACCGGCCTATCTCCAAGGCGGCTCTCCAAGCCAATTGATCAAGGGCGATCCTGCCAATGTCGGAGGCAGAATAGCCCGATGCGGTTGGGGGTAACTTAAGGTGCAGGCGCCCATTGATTTTCCAATAATTCGAATATTGGAAGAGATCCTTTTTTGATAGCGGTGGCTTAAAAAGCTTATCAAGAAGCCAGTTCGACGAACCGAAGTAGAAACGAATAAGTTCGGTGCAAGGAATGACCATGCGCTTAGCGGAAGGTAGGTCGACAAGAACACAATGAGACTTCGTATGTCGCATGTGGCCAGGATGCGCGCTGACGGGAAGCATGAAGTCGTTACCGTTGAGATCGATCCCAGCTTTTACGACTCGGCTGGTTTTGGCGTTGATTTCCAGATGGTGAAGAACATGAATTTGTCCATCATCGCAACGTTTTAGGTGCCCATTTCTCCAAATGTCACCAATACGTAGCTTAATAAGTAAGCCAACTGGTACCCAAATTTGCCGTTGCCTCTGAACAGCCCGCGGAACGGCCGCAGCGACGGTCAACCCACTAGGAACTTCGGATAGTGCTACAAGGATAGACGGGTGCAGGTAGCTCTGTTGGCGATCTGGATATGAGACGTGGCCGAACCAGTCTATTCGCCACTCTTTGCCATCGCGGGGAAATGAAGCTAGTCGTGGGAAACGGTCTTTTGGGGGCAGCATGGCAGCGGTTGACTCACTTCAAACAATCCCGCGAGGAAAAACCGAGTTAAAAAACCTAATAAACCGCTGGTTGGTTTGCATCACGCGAAAATCGTTGAAAATACAGTCTTTCATAGGGGAAAATGTCAATTTCAACACCATAAAAGCAAGAACGTTCTATTGATTATTCTCATTAACTACTGATTTTTCTCACTAACTACTAATTGTTCACACATCGGCCCATGGCGTGGCCGGCCTGCTGATCTGCGTGGTAGCTGGAACGCACCATGGCGCCGACGGCGGCGTGCTTGAAGCCCATTTCATAGGCCTTGGTTTCGAACATCTTGAAGGTGTCCGGGTGCACGTAGCGTTTGACCGTCAGGTGGCTGGTCGAGGGCGCCAGGTATTGGCCCAGGGTCAACATCTCGATGCCGTGCGCGCGCATGTCACGCATCACATCCAGAATCTCGTCATCGGTTTCGCCGAGTCCAACCATTAGGCCGCTCTTGGTCGGAACGTCGGGAAACAGGGCCTTGAATTTCTTCAACAGGTTCAGGCTGAACTGGTAATCACTGCCAGGCCGTGCTTCTTTGTAAAGGCGCGGCACGGTTTCCAGGTTGTGGTTCATGACATCGGGCGGCGCAGCCTTGAGGATTTCCAGCGCGCGATCGTCGCGGCCGCGGAAATCGGGAACCAGGATCTCGATTTGAGTTTCGGGGGAGAGCGCACGCGTCTCGCGGATGCAATCGACAAAATGCCCGCTGCCGCCATCGCGCAGGTCATCGCGGTCGACGCTGGTGATCACCACGTACTTGAGCTTGAGCTGGGCGATGGTGCGCGCCAGATTGCCGGGCTCGTTGATGTCCAGCGGATCCGGCCGCCCATGGCCAACATCGCAAAACGGGCAGCGCCGGGTGCACTTGTCGCCCATGATCATGAATGTGGCCGTGCCCTTGCCAAAGCATTCGCCAATGTTGGGGCAACTTGCTTCCTCGCACACCGTGACCAGCTTGTTGCTACGCAGGACGTCCTTGATTTCATAAAAGCGCGTGCTGGGGGATCCGGCCTTGACGCGGATCCACTCAGGCTTCTTCAGAATCTCGCCAGGTTGCACTTTGATCGGTATGCGCGAGAGCTTGGCCGCAGCCTTTTGTTTGACCGACGGGTCGTAAATCGCGCCGGGCTGTACGTCGCGTACGCTGGGGGGTGTGTGGTCTGGGGTACTCATGGAAGATGCGGAACGGAAGTCAGGGGGCCAGGTAGTTTGCCAGTTTCAGGCCCAGCACAGTGGCCGCTTCCTGCCAGGCAACGCAGACCCCGATTGTAGAGAGGTCAACGGTTTGCAAGCCCTGATAGCCGCAAGGGTTGATGCGCGAGAACGGTTCAAGGTCCATTGCGACGTTCAGGGCCAGACCGTGGTAGGTGCAGTTGCGGCTGACCTTGAGCCCCAAGGCGGCGATCTTGCCCAGGCCGGTGAAATTGGGGGAAGAAATGGGATCAGGACCGGCCCGCTGCACCAGCACGGCATGCGAGAACGGGTCATCGAGGCGCACGTAGATGCCGGGCGCACCGGGCACGCGGTGACCGGTCACGCCAAAGTGGATCAAGGTTTGGATCAGGGCCTCCTCAATCCGGTAGACGTATTCCTTGACGAAATAGCCGGCGCGCCTGAGGTCGATCAGAGGGTAGCCCACCACCTGGCCTGGACCGTGGTAGGTGACCTGGCCGCCGCGGTTCGTCTGCACCACCGGTATCTCTGCGGGATTGAGAATGTGCACCGCCTTGCCGGCCAGGCCTTGGGTGTAGACCGGCGGGTGTTCGCAAATCCAGAGTTCGTCCTCGGTATCGGCGCTGCGTGCGGCGGTGAATGCCTGCATCGCGGCATAGGTCGGCAGGTAGTCGACCCGGCCCAGGAACTGGGGCGTCATTTGCATGGGATGCTACAGCACCATCTTGACCATCGGATGCGTCGAGAGCGTGCGGTAGAGCTCGTCGAGTTGCTCACGGCTGGTCGCGGTGACGGTGATGGTCACGCCCAGGTACTTGCCGCCCTTGCTCTCACGCAGTTCGATGGTGCTGGCGTCAAATATGGGATCGAATTGCTGCGCGACCGAACTGATGGCGTGGACCAGACCTTCGGTCTTGAGCCCCATCACCTTGATCGGGAACAGTGAGGGGTATTCGATCAGCGACTCGGTGGGGTCGCTCACTGTGCAGATCCTTGCGCGGCCTGCGCCTTGGCTGCCTGGTAGCCTGCATAAAGGGCGGCGTAGACCGGGCCCGGTTTGCCAGTGCCGACCGGCTTGCCGTCCAGCGTGGTGATGGCCAATACCTCTTTGGTGGCGGAGGACAGCAACAACTCATCGGCGTTCAGAACTTCGTCGCGACTGATGCGGCGCAGTTCGAATCCGATGCCGCGAGCGCGGCAGATTTCCTCGATCAGTCCGAAGCGGATGCCTTCGAGTACCAGATGGTCCTTGGGTACGCCGAGCACCTTGCCGTCCTTTACTACCCAGACGTTGCTGGCGGCCGCTTCGCTCAGGAAGCCGTGGCGGAACATGACCGTTTCCATGGCGCCGGCGTCAAAGCTGATCTGACGCGCAAAGACGGCGCCGAGCAAGCTCGTACTCTTGATATGGGCCTTTTCCCAGCGGAAATCGTCGGCTGTCACGCAGGTCACGCCACTGCTGCGCTGCGCCGGCGGCACCGGCTTCATGGCGTTGCTCATGACAAACACAGTTGGGGCGATGCCCTGCGTCATGACATGGTCGCGCATCGCCACGCCACGCGTGATCTGGATGTAGATCAGTTGATCAGTGTCTTGCGGTTTGGCGCCAACGGAATTGGCATAAGCGGTGATCAATTGACCGGTGATGCCGGCCCATTGCGCCTTGCTCAAGGGGTTGGCGATGCGCAGCTCGGCCAAGCTTCGGTCAAGCCGTGCCATGTGCTGTGCAAAGCGGAACGGTTGGCCCGCATAGACGGGCACTACTTCGTAAACGCCGTCGCCAAAGATGAAGCCGCGGTCCATGACGCTGACTTTGGCATTCGGCAGTTCGGTGAACTCGCCGTTGAGATAGCAGGGGAGGGAAGGGAGAGTGTTCATATCCGAATTATCGCTTTCGCGCCAGCGCTGGCGCAAACTGCTCGCATAATAGTAGACGTTTGTCTCTGACGATCGGTCGTGGTCAATCACTCTATACAAAGGATGGCGAAATGCGTAAACACACTCTCGGTATCACCTGTTTCCTTGCGTTCGTTGTGCCGGCGGCCATGGCGCAAACGCCGATGACCCTGGACAAGGTCAAGAGCAGCGGCACCATCACTGTGGCCTATCGCGACTCGTCAATTCCGTTTTCGTATCTGGACGATAAAGCCCAACCGGTTGGTTTTGGCTGGGAGATTTGCGGCCGGATTGTCGATGAGGTAAAGAAGGCCACAGGCCAGACCAACCTGAAAGTCCAGAGCCAGGCCGTCACCTCCGCCAATCGCATTCCGCTGCTGATGAATGGCACGATCGATATCGAATGCGGCTCGACGACCAACAACAGCGAGCGCCAGAAGCAGGTCGCCTTCGCCACCAATTACTTCTATACCGGCACCCGTTTTCTGGTCAAGGCCGGCACGGCGGTGAATTCTATCGATGACCTCAAGGGCAAGACCGTGGTGTCAACCACCGGCACGACCAATTACAAGATCATTCGTAATCTGAATGAAGAGAAAAAGCTGGGCATCGACCTGATCGGTGCCAAGGATCATGCGGATTCGGCTTTGCTGGTGCAGACCGGCCGTGCCGTTGCCTTTGCGATGGACGATATCCTGCTGTATGGTTTGAAAGCCAGTGCCGCCAACCCGGCCGAGTTTGCAGTCGTCGGCGAGGCGATCCAGGTCGAGCCCTACGCCATCATGCTGCGCAAGGATGATCCGGCGTTCAAGAAACTGGTCGATGACACGCTGGCCGGCCTCATAAAAAGCGGGGATTTCGAGAAACTCTATAAGAAATGGTTCATGTCCCCGATCCCGCCCAAGGGCATCAACCTGAATGCGCCGATGAGCAGGGAACTGCAGGACAACCTCAAGAAACTGTCCGACAAGCCGGCCACTTAAAGCGGTTCTTGCCGGCGCCGCGACGACCGGTCTGACGGAAGTGGATTCGGCCTTTTTCAGCGGGCCGGATTTGTTGCGGCCCGGCGCCGCGTGGCTCGTCGGTTGAGCGGGTACTTCGAATCCCAAGGAGCATCGATTTGACGTTTACGTGGAATTGGCAGATCTTCCTGCAACAGAACGGAGGCGGCCAAACTTACCTTGGCTGGCTGATGTCGGCTTGGGGCTGGACCATGTCGGTGGCCTTGTGTTCGCTGTTGGTGGCACTTCTGGCTGGTTCGCTGATGGGCATCTTGCGAACCACGCCCAGCAAGGGTCTGGTCTTTATCGGCAATGCCTGGACCGAGTTGTTTCGTAACATTCCCTTGCTGGTTCAGGTGTTTCTCTGGTATCACGTGATCCCGTCGATCTTTGTCAGTTTGCGCGCGGTGCCGAGCTTCGTACTCGTGGTGTTTGCGCTTGGGTTTTTCACTTCCTCGCGAATTTCAGAGCAGATCAAGGCCGGTATCCAGTCCCTGTCGCAGGGGCAGCGCCATGCCGGTCTGGCCCTGGGTCTGACTCTGCCGCAGACCTACCGCTACGTGCTGCTGCCGATGGCGTTTCGGATTGTGATCCCGCCGTTGACCAGCGAGTCCATGAACATCATCAAGAATTCGTCGGTGGCGTTTGCGGTCAGCATTGCCGAACTCACCATGTTTGCCATGCAGGCGCAGGAAGAGACTGCGCGCGGCATCGAGATCTACCTGGCCGTGACCGCCCTGTATTTTGTGTCGGCTTTTGCCGTCAATCGAATCGCGCTGTTCATCGAGAGCCGGGTTTAGGTGCCGGGGATGATCGGGGGCAGCAAATGATGGCGCTCGACTTCACCTTTCTGACTTGGAGCGTTATCTCCAACCTCGTGCTCAAAGGTCTGCTTTTTTCGGTCCAGTTGACGCTGATCGCTATGACAGGGGGCATCGTGCTGGGCACGATGCTGGCACTGATGCGACTGTCGGGCAAGATGTGGCTGGTCCGGGTGGCGTCGTTTTACGTCAATACGCTGCGCTCGATCCCGCTGGTGATGGTGATCCTCTGGTTCTTCCTGCTGATTCCGATGTTGACCGGGCGGCCGATGGGCGCCGAGACCTCGGCCATCATCACGTTTACCGTATTTGAGGCCGCCTATTACGCCGAGATCATGCGCGCAGGCATTCAGTCGGTGGCCAAGGGGCAGGTCTATGCGGGCTACGCCGTTGGCATGACCTATGCGCAGTGCATGCGGTATATCGTCCTGCCGCAGGCGTTTCGCAACATGCTGCCGGTGTTGTTGACACAGACCGTTGTACTGTTTCAGGATACTTCGCTCGTCTATGCAATCGGGGCCTACGATCTGCTCAAGGGCTTTGAAGTGGCGGGGAAGAACTTCAATCGGCCGGTCGAGACCTATCTGGCTGCCACCGTGCTCTATTTCGTGATCTGTTTCAGCCTGTCGATGCTGGTGCGCCGACTGCAGAAGAAGATTGCCATTATTCGTTGAGAACAAGTCCAGATTGACCGGAAGAACCATGATCACTGTCAAGAACGTTTCCAAGTGGTACGGCCAGTTTCAGGTGCTCAGCGATTGCAGCACCCACATCAGCAAGGGCGAGGTGGTGGTGGTCTGCGGACCTTCGGGTTCGGGCAAGTCGACCCTCATCAAGACCATCAACGCGCTTGAGCCGTTCCAAAAGGGAGAAATCGTCGTCGACGGCATCAGTTTGTCCGATCCCAAGACCAATCTGCCCAAACTGCGCGCCCGGGTCGGCATGGTGTTCCAGCACTTCGAACTGTTTCCTCATCTGTCGGTCACCGAAAACCTGACGCTGGCCCAGATCAAGGTGTTGGGACGCGACCCGGACGAGGCCAACCAGCGTGGCCTGAAGATGCTCGACCGTGTCGGACTGATGGAACAAAAGGACAAGTTTCCGGGACAACTCTCCGGCGGTCAGCAGCAGCGTGTCGCGATCGCGCGGGCCTTGTCGATGGACCCGGTATGCATGTTGTTTGACGAGCCCACCTCAGCACTCGACCCTGAAATGGTGGGCGAGGTGCTCGATGTCATGGTGCAGTTGGCGCAGGAAGGCATGACCATGATGTGTGTTACCCACGAAATGGGATTTGCCCGCAAGGTCTCCAACCGCGTCATCTTCATGGACCAGGGGCGCATCGTTGAGGATTGCGAAAAAGAGGAATTCTTTGGCAACCCGGACGCTCGAAACGAGCGGGCGCGAAACTTCCTGTCGAGGATTCTTCAATACTGAGGTTCCGCCGGCGCCGCTTGGACGGCATGCCCGCCCGCCCTTGGTTGATCTTCGTCAACTGATTGACATAAAAGTGCGATATTCATCTACGTATAATCCAAGGCTTTGCGGCAACTGTCGCATGTGTGTAACTGGCGTGTAACCTGCGTGTAATTTGAGATGCCAATAATCGCGCCAGTATCCGAATTTGATTCAGACGAGCCCGAAGAGCCGGCGTTCAAGCAGCTCAATGCTGCCGAGGCGCAGGCGCTGCGCGAGCAGCAACCCATGGTTTCGCCTTGGCGCGTGGTGGGTTGGCAAGTGTTGGTTGGTGTGCTGGTGGCCCTGCTTGCCTGGGGCCTGACGCGCAAACCAGCGCTGGCCTGGTCGGCGGCTTACGGTGCGCTGGCGGTGGTTATTCCCGCTGCCCTGTTTGCGCGTGGTTTGTTGCGGCAGCGCGAGGCTGCCAGTGCAGGCTCGGCCTTGGCCGGGTTTGTTGTGTGGGAGATCGTCAAGATAGCCTTGACCGTGGCGATGTTGATTGCCGCGCCAAGGCTTGTCTTGCAATTGAACTGGCTGGCGCTGCTGGCTGGTTTTGTGGTGACGATGAAGGTGCATTGGGTGGCCATTTGGTTGCGCCCGAAGCGCCAGAACTCTGTCAAATAAGAATTGAAAAAGTGGTGACCTATGGCTGCTGAACACGCTGCGACACATGCCCCGACGGCTGGAGAATACGTCCAGCATCACCTGCATCATCTGCAGAAAAATTTCTCTTTTGGAAACGCCGAGCAGCACAGCATCGTCGACTTCAGCGTTTTCAACCTCGACTCGCTGGTCTATTCCGTCCTGCTGGGCGTCATCGGCTGTTTCATCCTATGGCGTGCGGCACGCAACGTGACCTCCGGCGTGCCGGGGCGCTTCCAGGCCGCGATTGAAATTCTGGCCGAAATGGTGGAAACCCAGGCCAAGGGCGTGATTCACAACGCAGCCAGCCGCAAGGTGGTTTCGCCATTGGCCTTGACCGTGTTTGTCTGGATCTTCCTGATGAACGCGATGGACATGCTGCCGGTTGATGCGATTCCGTCCCTCTGGCACAGTGCCGGTCCGGCGCTGGGCTACATGAACTACATGCGCGTCGTTCCGACTGCTGATCTTTCAACCACGCTTGGCATGTCGGTCAGCGTGCTGCTGGTCTGCATCTTTTACAGCATCAAGATCAAGGGTCTGGGCGGCTGGACGCACGAACTGGTGGCGGCGCCGTTCGGTGACAACATCTTCCTGTACCCGATCAATTTCCTGATGCAGATGATTGAATTTGCCGCCAAGACCGTTTCGCACGGCATGCGGCTGTTCGGCAACATGTTTGCCGGCGAACTGATTTTCATGTTGATCGCCTTGATGGGCGGCGCATGGGCCTGGCAACTCAACCCCCTGTCTGGCGGGTTCTGGCTGGGATTCGGGCAAGTGTTTGCTGGAACGGTCTGGACACTGTTTCACATTCTGGTGATCACGCTGCAAGCCTTCATCTTCATGATGTTGACGCTGATTTATGTGGGGCAGGCCCACAGCTCACACTGATCGTTTTTTCTTTTCTTTTTCTTTTTCTTTTCTGTACTTTTTAGGAGCAATCATGGAAAACATTCTCGGCCTCGTGGCACTGGCTTGCGGTTTGATCGTTGGTTTGGGCGCAATGGGCGCGTCGATCGGCATTGCGCTGATGGGCGGCAAGTTCCTCGAAGCCTCGGCCCGTCAGCCTGAGCTGATGAATGAGCTGCAGGTGAAGATGTTCATCTTGGCTGGTTTGATCGACGCCGCTTACCTGATCGGCGTGGCGATTGCCCTGCTGTTTGCGTTCGCCAAGCCCTTCGCCATCTAATTTTGGCCAAGCTTTCACGCTTGAAAGGGAATAAGCTGTGAATATCAATGCAAGCCTGTTCCTGCAGGCCGTCGTCTTTGCGATCCTGGTGTGGTTCACGATGAAATACGTGTGGCCCCCGATCATGAAGGCGCTCGACGAGCGGGCACAGAAAATAGCCGACGGCCTGGCGGCTGCCGACAAGGCCAAATCCGAGCTTTCATCCGCGAACAAGCGCGTTGAAGCCGAACTGGCCACGTCGCGCACCGAAACCGCAGCGCGTCTGGCCGAGGCCGAGCGCCGCGGCCAGTCCATGGTCGAGGAAGCCAAGGCAAGAGCAGTCGAAGAAGGCAACAAAATCATTGCTGCCGCCAAGGCTGAAGCCCAGCAGCAAAGCAACCGGGCACGCGAAGCACTTCGCGAGCAGGTCGCAGCGCTGGCTGTCAAGGGCGCCGAGCAAATTCTGCGCAGGGAAGTCAACGCCACGGTCCATGCAGATTTGCTGGGTCGCCTGAAGACTGAACTGTAAGAGGACGACCATGGCCGAACTTGCCACCATTGCCCGACCTTACGCCGAAGCCTTGTTCAAGGCCTCGGCATCCGACCTGACGGGTGCGGCGCTCTGGGTTGACGCGTTGAACGAGGTTGCTAAAGATCCGCAACTGCTGCAATTCGCCGATAACCCCAACGTCACCTCGGCGCAGGTGTTCGATGTCATTGCCGGTGTGGCCCAGGTGGCCCTGCCGGAGCAGGCAAAGAACTTTCTTCGCACCGTGATTGAAAACGGACGCCTCGCGGTCATGCCCGAAATTGCCGCGCAGTTCCGGGCGATGAAAAACGCCAAGGGCGGTTCGTCCGATGCCGTGGTCTATAGCGCGTTCGCCATTGACGGCGCAGCCCTTACCGACTTGACGACAACGCTTGAAAAGCGATTCAACCGCAAGCTCAATGTGGCGGTGCAATTGCAGCCCGATCTGATCGGCGGCATTCGCGTGGTGGTAGGTGATGAGGTCCTTGACACTTCTGTCAAAGCCCGTCTGGAACAAATGAAAGTGGCTTTGACAGCCTGAGGCGCAAGCCCAGTCTGGCAAGCCCAATTAACGAAAGAAGGAAAGAGTCATGCAACTCAATCCCGCAGAAATTTCTGAACTGATCAAGAGCCGTATCGAGGGCCTGTCCGCCAGCGCCAACATCCGCAATCAGGGTACTGTCGTGTCCGTGACCGACGGCATTTGCCGCATTCATGGTCTGTCGGATGTGATGCAGGGCGAAATGCTTGAATTCCCGGCTGGCAGCGATGGCTTGCCCACCTACGGTCTGGCGCTCAACCTCGAGCGCGACTCGGTCGGCGCCGTGATTTTGGGTGAATACGAACACATTTCCGAAGGCGACACCGTCAAGTGCACGGGCCGCATTCTGGAAGTCCCAGTCGGCCCCGAACTCAAGGGCCGCGTTGTCAACGCGCTGGGCCAGCCGATCGACGGCAAAGGTCCGATCAACGCCAAGATGACCGACGTGATCGAAAAAGTGGCGCCGGGCGTGATTGCGCGTCAATCGGTGAGCCAGCCGATGCAAACCGGCCTGAAGTCGATCGACTCCATGGTGCCGGTTGGCCGCGGTCAGCGCGAACTGATCATTGGCGACCGTCAGACCGGCAAGACTGCCGTCGCGATCGACGCCATCATCAACCAGAAGGGTCAGAACATGACCTGCGTTTATGTCGCCATCGGCCAGAAGGCCTCGAGCGTCAAGAACGTGGTGCGCGCGCTGGAAAAAGTTGGCGCGATGGAATACACGATTGTGGTGGCGGCTACCGCTTCCGAGTCGGCCGCCATGCAATACGTGAGCGCCTACTCCGGTTGCACGATGGGCGAATACTTCCGCGACCGTGGTGAAGACGCGCTGATTGTGTACGACGATCTGTCCAAGCAGGCAGTTGCCTACCGTCAGGTCTCGCTGTTGCTGCGCCGCCCGCCGGGTCGCGAAGCCTACCCGGGCGACGTGTTCTATCTCCACAGCCGTCTGCTCGAACGCGCGGCCCGCGTGAATGAAAAATACGTTGAAGACTTCACCAAGGGTGCGGTCAAGGGCAAGACCGGTTCCTTGACGGCACTGCCGATCATTGAAACCCAGGCTGGTGACGTTTCGGCCTTCGTGCCAACCAACGTGATCTCGATCACTGACGGCCAGATCTTCCTGGAAACCTCGCTGTTCAATGCCGGTGTCCGCCCCGCCATTAACGCCGGTATCTCGGTGTCGCGCGTCGGTGGCGCGGCCCAGACCAAGCTGATCAAGGCGCAGTCCGGCGGTATCCGTACCGACTTGGCGCAGTACCGTGAACTTGCTGCGTTCGCGCAGTTCGCGTCGGACCTGGATGAAGCGACACGCAAGCAGCTCGACCGCGGAGCCCGCGTCACCGAACTGCTCAAGCAGGCGCAATACAGCCCGCTGCCGATCTCTCTGATGGGCGCCACCCTGTTTGCCGTGAACAAGGGCTACCTTGATGACATCGAGATCACCAAGGTCCTGTCATTCGAGCACGGTCTGCACAGCTACCTCAAGGACAAGAGCGCGGCGCTGCTGGCCAAGCTCGAATCCAGCCAGGCCATGGACAAGGACGCCGAGGCGGAATTGAACGCCGCTGTCGCTGCCTTCAAGAAGACATTCGCGTAAGGCCATCTGCAGTAACAGCGAAGGAGTCCTAGATGGCAACTGGCAAGGAAATACGCGGCAAGATCAAAAACTTCGAGAGCACGAAGAAGATCACCAAGGCCATGGAGATGATCTCCGTGTCCAAGATGCGCAAGGCGCAGGAACGCATGCGTGCGGCCCGGCCTTATGCGGAGCGGGTGCGCAACATTGCTGCCAACATGGGCGAAGCCAACCCCGAGTACGTGCATGCCTTCATGAAGCCCAACGACGCCAAGGTCGCCGGCATGATTGTGGTCACGACGGACAAAGGCTTGTGCGGTGGTCTCAATACCAATGTGCTGCGCAGCGTGACCAACAAGTTGCGCGACCTGCAGCAAGCCGGCATGGCGGTGCAGACCGTCGCGATCGGCAACAAGGGTTTTGGCTTCCTCAACCGCATTGGCGCCAAGGTGGTCTCGCACGTGACGCAACTCGGCGACAAACCGCATCTGGAACGCCTGATCGGCCCGGTCAAGGTATTGCTCGACGCGTATGCCAAGGGCGAGGTTAGCGCGGTTTACCTGTCCTACACCCGCTTTGTCAATACGATGAAGCAGGAAGTGGTCATGCAGCAACTGCTGCCGCTGTCGGCAGCGCGCATGCAGGCTGAAACGCATGAGGCCGAAGTGGCTGCGGGTGCCAAGCATGGCTGGGACTACATTTACGAACCCGATGCGCAGTCGGTCATCGATGATCTGCTGGTGCGTTATGTCGAGGCGCTGGTGTATCAATCGGTAGCCGAGAACATGGCCTCCGAGCATGCAGCGCGCATGGTTGCCATGAAGGCTGCCACCGACAACGCGGGCAATGTGATTGGCGAACTCAAGCTGGTCTACAACAAGACGCGCCAGGCCGCCATCACCAAAGAACTGTCCGAGATTGTCTCGGGCGCCGCAGCGATCGGGGCCTAGGCCCCACGGTATCGGCAGCAAGCAAGATTCAAATTTATTGGAGCAAAGCCAAATGGCCCAAGAAACTACACAAGCGAACCCAGGCGTTCAAGGGAAGATTGTTCAATGCATCGGTGCTGTGGTGGACGTCGAGTTCCCGCGCGATCGGATGCCCCGGATCTATGACGCCCTCAAGCTCGCAGGCACAGCCCTGACGCTGGAAGTGCAGCAGCAGCTCGGCGATGGCATCGTTCGCACCATTGCCCTGGGTTCCAGCGACGGCTTGCGCCGCGGCCTGATGGTTGAAAACACCGGTCACCCGATCATGGTGCCGGTCGGCAAGGCAACGCTCGGGCGCATCATGGACGTGCTCGGCACGCCGATCGACGAGCGCGGCCCGGTCAACTCCGAACTGCACGCCTCGATCCACCGCAAGGCCCCGACCTATGACGAGCTCAGCCCGTCGCAGGAACTGCTGGAAACCGGTATTAAGGTGATTGACCTGGTTTGCCCCTTCGCCAAGGGCGGCAAGGTTGGCCTGTTCGGGGGTGCCGGCGTGGGCAAGACCGTGAACATGATGGAACTGATTAACAACATCGCGAAGGCCCACTCTGGCCTGTCGGTGTTTGCCGGCGTCGGTGAGCGCACCCGCGAAGGCAATGACTTCTACCACGAGATGGCTGATTCCGGCGTCGTGAACCTGGAGAACCTCGGCGAGTCCAAGGTGTCCATGGTCTACGGCCAGATGAACGAGCCCCCGGGCAACCGTCTACGCGTCGCGCTGACCGGCCTGACCATTGCCGAGTCGTTCCGCGATGAAGGCAAGGACGTGCTGTTCTTCGTGGACAACATCTACCGCTTCACACTGGCCGGTACCGAAGTGTCCGCGCTGCTGGGCCGCATGCCTTCCGCCGTGGGCTACCAGCCGACGCTGGCCGAGGAAATGGGCCGTCTGCAAGAGCGCATTACATCGACCAAGGTTGGCTCCATCACGTCCATCCAGGCCGTTTACGTTCCGGCCGATGACTTGACCGATCCGTCGCCCGCCACCACCTTTGCCCACCTGGATTCCACCGTGGTGCTGAGCCGTGACATCGCTTCGCTTGGTATCTACCCGGCGGTCGACCCGCTGGACTCCACCAGCCGCCAGCTTGACCCGCTGGTCGTCGGCGAAGATCACTACAACACGGCGCGCGCCGTTCAGGGCACGCTACAGCGTTACAAGGAACTGCGCGACATCATCGCGATTTTGGGCATGGACGAACTGGCGCCTGAAGACAAACTGGTCGTGGCCCGCGCGCGCAAGATCCAGCGTTTCCTGTCGCAGCCCTTCCACGTTGCTGAAGTGTTCACCGGCTCGCCCGGCAAGTACGTCAGCCTGGCCGAGACCATTCGCGGCTTCAAGATGATCGTGGCCGGTGAGTGCGATCACCTGCCGGAGCAGGCGTTCTACATGGTTGGCACGATCGACGAAGCGTTCGAAAAAGCCAAGAAAATCTAAGGCAGGGTTCAACATGAACACCATCCATGTCGATGTGGTCAGCGCTGAAGAGTCCATCTTTTCCGGCGAGGCGCGCTTTGTCGCCCTGCCCGGTGAAGGTGGCGAGCTTGGCATCCTGCCGCGTCATACGCCCTTGATCACGCGCATCAAGGCGGGCTCGGTGCGTATCGAGAAGGCCGACGGCGGAGAAGAATTCATCTTCGTCGCCGGCGGTATTCTTGAAGTCCAGCCTGACCGCGTCACGGTCCTGTCTGACACCGCCATTCGCGGCAAGGATCTGGATGACGAGAAAGCCAATGCGGCCAAGGCAGCGGCTGAAGAAGCCATCAAAAACGCCAAGACCGATATCGACTTGGCCAAGGCCACGTCCGAACTGGCTATCATGGCAGCTCAGATCGCGGCTCTGCGCCGTTATCGTCAGAAGAAATAATCGCGATCGGCGGCCGCAGTCGCCTTCGGCAGGTGCGCGAGGGGTAAGTGTTTGTTACACTGAAATAACAAACATTCCCCAAAGTCAGGCTGTGCATGCCAAATAGCGAAAATCCGCAACTCATAGCGGATCAAAAAAAAACAGGTGCCGATGAGTTGCTGCAGTGCCTGCAGATAGTGGCTCGGGCTCATGGCGAGTTGCCGACTCGCGATGCACTCATGGCCGGTCTGCCAGCCGAGCACGGTCGACTGACACCCGGCCTCTTTGCCCGCGCCGCGCGGCGCGCTCACCTCAGCAGCCAGTTGGTGAACAGCCCCTTGACCCAACTCAAGGACGCGCTGCTCCCCGCTGTCGTCCTGCTGCGTGATGAACGCGCCTGTGTGCTGCTGGGCTTCAATCAAGACCGCACCCAGGCTCGCGTTGTCTACCCAGAATTGGCGGATGCCCCGGTTGATGTGCCCCTGGCTGAACTTGAAGCCGACTACCTGGGCAGCACGATTTACGCCCGCCCTACCCAGCGCTACGATGCGCGCACCCCTGAGGTTCGTTCCGGACGGCACAACCACTGGTTCTGGGGGGTGATTGCGGAAAGCCGTCCGCTTTACAACGACGTCTTGCTGGCGGCCTTGCTGGCTAACCTGTTTGCACTGGGCATGCCGCTGTTCACCATGAACGTGTATGACCGCGTGGTGCCAAACCATGCATTTGAGACCTTGTGGGTGCTGGCGCTGGGCCTGTTGTTAATGCTCGTCAGCGACCTTGTCTTGCGCACGATGCGAGGCCGCTTTGTCGATTTGGCCAGCAGCCGGGCTGATGTCAAGCTCTCGGCCTTCATCATGGAGCGCGTGCTCGGCACGCGCATGGAGCAGCGCCCAGCCTCGGCCGGTTCGTTCGCGTCCAACCTGCGCGCATTCGAGTCGGTACGCGACTTCATCGGCTCGGCCACCGTGGTAGCCTTCATCGACCTCCCGTTCGCGCTGATCTTCATGGTCGTGATTGCCTGGATCTCCTGGCTCATGCTGATCCCGCTCGTGCTTGGTGCAGCCATCATGGTTTTCTACGCGCTGGCGGTGCAGGGACGCATGCACGAGTTGGCCGAAACCACGTACCGCGCGGGTGCCCAGCGCAACGCCACGCTGATCGAAGGTCTCGTCGGCTTCGAGACCATCAAGGCCCTGGCGGCCGAGGCGCCGATCCAGCGCAAGTGGGAAAAAAGCGCGGCCTTGCTGGCCCGCGTCGGCGCCCAATTGCGTCTGCTCTCGAGCACGGCTAGTAACACCTCGGGCTTTGTCCAGCAGTTCATCAACCTGGCCATTGTCATCGTCGGTGTCTACCTGATCTCCGAGCGCGAACTCACCATGGGCGGCCTGATTGCTTGCACCATGCTGGCCTCGCGAGCGATGGCACCGGTCGGCCAGGTGGCGGGCCTGCTGGTGCAGTACCACACGGCCGCCACGGCGCTGACTTCGCTCGATGAAATGATGGCGCGCGACGTCGAACGTCCGGAAGGCACCAACTTCATCAGCCGCGGTGCGCTCAAAGGGGCGATCGATTTTCGCGATGTGTCATTCAGCTACCCAGGTCAGAGCGAACCAGCGCTGCGTAACCTGAACTTCAGTATCAAGCCAGGTGAAAAAGTCGCGATCCTCGGGCGTATCGGTTCCGGCAAGACCACGCTTGAAAAGCTCATTCTCGGCCTTTATCTGCCGACGCAGGGCGCGGTGCTGGTCGATGGCATCGACCTGCGCCAGCTCGACCCCGCCGAACTGCGGCGCCAGATCGGCTATGTGCAGCAGGACGTGATGCTGTTCTACGGCAGCCTGCGCGACAACATCATCATGGGTGCACCGCTGGCAGACGACGCGGCCATCATCAAGGCCGCTGAGATTGGCGGCATCATCAATCTCGTGAACCAGCATCCCAAGGGCTTCGACATGCTGGTCGGCGAGCGCGGCGAATCCCTCTCCGGCGGGCAACGCCAGGGTGTGGCCATTGCGCGCGCCGTCATCAACGACCCGCCGATCCTGCTGCTCGATGAGCCCACCTCGTCGATGGACTTCTCCAGTGAAGACGACATCAAGCGGCGCCTGACCGAATATGCAAAGGGCAAGACCGTGATCCTGATCAGCCACCGCACCTCGCTGCTCGACCTGGCGGACCGCATCATCGTCATCGATGGTGGTCGCATCATGGCCGACGGTCCCAAGGAGCAGGTCGTCACGGCACTGCGCCAAGGGCGCATCGGAAAGGCTGCATGATGGCCTGGTTCAACGAAAAAGCTTTTCAGCGTTTGGGCAACCTGATCACCCGAACGGCCCGTTCCACCGACGCCACCTTTGGCCCGCTGGTGACCCGGTTGACTCCTACCGACGAGAAAGACCATCTCGATTGGGCTGGCGACGCCGATTGGGCGCGCCTGCAGCAGGAACCGCTGCGCGCCAAGCAACTGCTGCGCCTGGCCGCCGGCGCCCTGCTGCTGCTGCTGATCTGGGCCGCCTTTGCCTCGATCGACGAAGTCACGCGCGGCGAAGCCCGTGTCGTCCCCACCAGCCAGTTGCAGGTTGTCCAGAGCGTAGACGGCGGTGTCGTCACTGAATTGCTGGTCAAGGAAGGCCAGACCGTGGAAGCTGGGCAAATGCTTCTCAAGATTGACCCGACGCGCTTTGTCTCCAACATGCTGGAAAGCCGCAGTGCCCAGCTTGCCATGCAGGCCAAAGTCTTGCGCTTACAGGCGCTCACGCGCGGCACCCCGTTCAACCCGCCGCCGGAACTGACGCGAGAAGTACCCGATGTGGTGTCGCAGGAGACGCGCCTGTACGAATCGCGCCGGGCCGAGATCAACGCCCAGATCTCAATTGCGCAAAACCAACTCGGGCAGCGCCAGCAGGAACTCAACGAGGTGCGCGCGCGCAAAGAGCAGGCCGAGCGCGGGCTCGAGCTCATGACCAAGGAACTCAACGCCACGCGTCCCATGATCGCTAGCGGCGCCGTCTCCGAGGTCGAGGTGTTCCGGCTTGAGCGCGAAGTGGCGCGGCTGCGCGGTGACCGCGATCAGGCCACTGCGCAGATCTCGCGCGTGCAGTCGGCGATCCTGGAGGCCACGCGCAAGATCGAGGAAGTGCAGCTCACCAGCCGCAACCAGATGAGCGCCGAGCTCTCCGAGAGCATGAGCAAGCTGGCCAGCCTGTCGCAGGGCGGTCTTGCGCTGGAAGATAAGGTCAAGCACGCCGACATCAAGTCGCCGATGCGCGGCATCGTTAAGCGCCTGCTGGTCAACACCGTGGGCGCCGTGGTGCAACCGGGCAAGGAAGTGGTCGAGGTCGTGCCGCTGGACGACGCCCTGATCCTGGAGGTGCAGATCACGCCCAAGGACATCGGCTTTTTGCGCCCTGGCCAGGAGGCCACGGTCAAGTTCACCGCCTACGACTTCTCCATCTATGGCGGCTTGAAGGCCGACGTGATCCAGATCGGCGCTGACTCCGTGCTCGACGAAAAAGGCAACGCGTTCTACCATATCCGCGTGCGTACGCGTAAATCGAGCCTTGGCCCGAACCTGCCCATCATCCCCGGCATGGTGGCCCAGGTTGACATCCTTACTGGCAAGAAGACGATCCTGTCTTACCTGCTCAAGCCCGTGCTGCGGGCCAAAGCCAACGCGATGACGGAACGATGACCATGCAGCATTTCTTCCTCAGCAAGACCGCCGACGCAGTGCCCCAGCGATGGCGCGAGGCCTTTGCCACGGGTGAGGCGCTGGACGCATCGGCCCTGATTACGCGCCTGAAGGGCCAGCCAGACCAGCAGTGCATGGTCTGGTTGATGGCGGGCAACGCGCAGTGGCCCGACGTCCTGCAACAGGTTCTGCAAGCGCAGCCGGGCGCGCGCATCGTGTTGCTCTCGGGCGCACCCGACCCGCAGGAAGGTTTGCAGGCGCTCAATCTCGGCGTGCGCGGTTATTCGCATGCCTATGCGGTGCCCGCCCTGCTCCAAGAAGTGGCGACCGTGGTCGATCATGGTGGTTTGTGGGTCGGGCCAGATCTGCTGCACCGGCTCGTCGGTTCAACCCAGGCTGCACTTGACAAGCGCGCGGCACCCGCCGCCGCCGCGCCTACGGCAGCCAATCCGTGGAATCTGTTGTCAGCGCGCGAAGCGCAAGTGGCTCGCGCGGTGCGCGCCGGGCGCTCCAACAAGGAAGTCGCCGACCTGATGTTCATCTCCGAGCGTACGGTCAAGGCGCATCTGGGCGCCGTGTTCGAGAAACTCGGCGTGCGGGATCGCCTGCAACTGGTGTTGCGCCTGTCCGGTTTCCCTGATCCGGTGTCGGTCATCTCTACGGAGTCCGCCTCATGACTGAACCTGTTGCTCCCGCTCCCAATCCGCTGAGCGACTCCGACACCGGGCTGGCCCGCGTCCTTGAAGACCTGATCGATGTGCTCATCACGCGCGGGCTCATCCAGTTTACCGAACTGCCCGAGGCGGCGCAGGCCAAGCTGCTTGAACGCCGGCAGACCCGCGCCAACCTCACGCACCGGCTCGACCTGCTGCCTGGCGAGAGCGACAGCGATCTGATCTGATCTGATCTGATCGGCCGCCGCCGGTCAACGTCAATTCACACGCGGGCGTCATCGCCGGGCCCGCAGCCACGCGACCCGCCGGGTCGCCAACTCGTCAGAAGGTCTCAAATGTGGACTTATTCCAATTTGCAATAGAAACTGTAATAATATAGCCATGATTTTTAGGAGCAATCATGGCAAGACCTGCAAGTGGATCGGAACACATTGATGCAGCACGCAAGTTGCTGAAGACGGCGCGCACTGCCGACGAATTGCGTTTGGCGCAATCGGTATTGTTGCCCTTGGAGTTG
>Ga0214250_1000245_pt1 | contig 19176 bp, 17 predicted proteins | sample TroBogypolimnion_35_FD_153088 | JGI IMG/M metagenome (GOLD analysis project Ga0214250, IMG submission 153088) | Freshwater microbial communities from Trout Bog Lake, WI - 29JUN2009 hypolimnion | ecosystem: Environmental > Aquatic > Freshwater > Lake > Hypolimnion/Profundal zone | place: Trout...
TAGCAGGGTGTGCAGTCCCGGCAACATCAGCAGTTTCATGGATGGCTCCATCGTGGTCCAGGCCACACCGTAAGCGCCGATACCGACAAAAGCCATGTGACCAAAACTCATGACGCCCGAGTGGCCGACGAAGATGAAGAGCCCCACCACCATGACCACGCGGATCAGAATTTCGGTGACGGTGCGCTGCAGGCCGGCGGAGCCAGTGAACGACAAGAGCGTCATCAGCAGCAGGGCCAGGCACAGGACCAGGGGCGTGCCCAGGCGATGGCGTTGGAAAAAAGGGTTCATGGCGTTGGTACCTGGGTTCAAACGCGCTGGCGGACCGCACTGGTCACGAACAGGCCATCGGGGCGCCACAGCAGCAGCAGAATCACCGCCAGATAGACGAATGCATCGCGAAAGGCACGCGCGTCAAGCGGCAGCCAGGCCTGCAGTGCCGTGCTGACGGCGCCGATCAGAAAGCCGCCCAGCACCGCACCGCCGAGGCTGCCCAGGCCACCGATCACCGTGGAGACGAAGGCCACCAGCATCATCGGCCCGCCCATGCGAATGTCCACCAAGCCGGTCTGGCTCACCATCAACAGGCCGATCAGGGCCGCCAGCGTGCCGCTCAGGCCGAACGCCATCAGGATCACGCGGTTGGCCTTGACGCCCAGCATGCGCGCCATGTCGAAGTTTTCAGCGGCAACCCGCATTTCAAGTCCGACCCGGCTGCGCTTGAGCATCCAGGCCAGGCCGATCAGCAGCGCCATCGTGATGCCGATCATGAGCAGTTGCAGCCCCGGCACGCGCGCACCCCAGAGGTTCATCGGTGCGCTCAGCGTCGGCCACAGGTTGACGGCCTTGGGCCGGCTGCTGTGCAGTACCAGCAGTGTGTTTTGCAGCACAAAGCCCAGTGCGAAGGACGCCATCATGGTCGTGGCCGGCGTGGCATGGCGCAGGTGCCGAAACACCAGCCATTCAGACACGATCGACAGCGCCGCTCCCGCAACCAGCACGGTGAGCACCAGCAGCGGTGTCGACCAGGCGCCGACCCACAGCGGGGCCACGGCTTCGGTGGTGGGCGCTATCAGGACGAAGATGGCGAAGGTCATGACATCGCCATGCGCGAAGTTGACCAGCCGCATGACGCCGAAGATCAGCGCGATGCCCAGCGCGCCCAGGGCGTACAGACTGCCAAGGCTCAGCGCATCAAACAGGTATTGCAGCGCGGCGGTCATGGCGTGCTCGCAGTGACGGGTTCATCTTCGTAGCCAAAATAGGCCTGTTGCATCTGGTGCGCCGTGAGCTGGCGCGGATCGCCTTCGAGCACGATGCGGCCCTCGCGCAGCATCAGCATGCGCCCACCCGTCATGACGGCGCGACTGGCGCTTTGCTCGACGATCAGCAATGTCAATTCGCGCTCGACCCGCAAGCGCATCAGCGCTTCATAGACCTGATCGGTAACGAGCGGGGCCAAACCCAGCGAGGGCTCGTCAATGACCAGCAGGCGCGGTGCGGCCATCAGGCCGCGACCAATGACCAGCATCTGTTGCTGACCGCCCGAGAGCATGCCGGCCTGCGACAGGGCGCGTTCACGCAGCACGGGAAAGACGTCCATCACGTAGTCAAGGTCGGCCGCGACGGCGAGCTTGTTGCGCCGCATGCCGGTGCCGACGCGCAGGTTTTCCAGAACGGTGAGCGAATTGAACACCTGACGCCCTTCGGGCACCATCGAAAAACCGGCGGCGGCAATGGTTTCTGGCGCGCACCCTGTGATGAGTTGGCCATCAAAGACGACGCTGCCGTGTTGCGGTTTGACAAGTCCGGCAATGGTCTTGAGCAGCGTTGATTTGCCGGCCCCATTCGGGCCAGTGACCATGACCGTCTCGCCGGCCTTGATCGAAAGACTGAGCTTGTGCAGGGCGGTAATACCACCGTAGCGCACGTTCAGGTCATGGATTTCGAGCAGATTCATGCGTCCTCCTCGGCCAGTGGATCGGCGACCGTTTCGGCTGCCGTTCCCATGTAGGCGTGACGCACGCGCTCGCTCTGGCGAATGCGCTCCGGATCGCCATTTTCGATCACCTCGCCGGTGTCGAGCACCACGATGTGACTGCAAATGCTCAGCACCAGGCGCACGTTGTGTTCGATCAGCAAAATGCCGCAGCCAATCTCCTGCGCAATGCGGGCGATGATGGCGCGCAGATCAGCCGCTTCGTGCTCGCTCATGCCGGCGGCCGGCTCATCGAGCAGCAGGAAGGCCGGACGCCCGATGATCGCGCGCGCAATGCCGACGCGCCGCTCGTCCGTATAGGGCAGAACCCCGGCCAGTCGATCCGCCAGATGCGCCAGATCCATCCACTGCAGAACGCGCTGCGCCTCGGCCATGGCGGCGCGGCGTGACATGCCCAGACCGACTGCCGTGACCTCCAGGTTGTCCTGAACGCTCAGGTTGCGAAACAATCGACCACCCTGAAAGGTCCGTGCCACACCCTGACGCCGGAAGGCGTCGGCAGTCATTCCATGCAGCACGCTTGTATCAAGCAGGACACGCCCTGTGCTCAGCGCGTTGAAACCGGTGAGCACATTGACCAGGGTTGTCTTGCCGGCGCCGTTGGGCCCGATCAGCCCCACGATCTGCCCCCGCTCGAGGCGCAGGCTGACGTGCTTGAGCGCGCGCAGCCCGGCAAAGGTGACCGACACGTCATCAGCCTGCAGGCAGTTGGCTATCGGGCTGGTAGACATGAATCAAACGTCCCGCTTCAGGCCGCGCAGGTGATGACGTAGGTTCCGCTCGCATCCAGGCGCGCGGTCCAGCCCGGGTTGATCACGATGGTGGTGGTCGGTTCTTCAATCACGGCCGGTCCCTTTACCTGATCGTCCGCGCCAAGAGCCTCACCGTCATAAACTGGTGTAGGGGTGGACTCACCGTCAGTACTGAAGATCATCGCGCGGCGCGTCTTGATGGCAGCCTCGGGCTTGCCGCCCTTGGCCAGCAGTTGCGGCGGCAACAAGGCCGTTTTGCCATAAACGGTGGATTCAATGTTGACGATTTCGACCAGGCTGTCAGGTTCGTTGTACGTGAACAATTGCTTGTGCAGGTCGTGGAACTTCTGCTTGATCAGCGGCAGGTTGGTGGCATTGGCCACGGTGTCGCCGATATCGACCGTGCATTCATGAACCTGTCCCACATATCGCATATCAAGGCTGCGCTTGAAGGCGATCAGGTCGCGTGTGATGCCTTCTGCAAGCAGGGCCGTCACGGCTTCGTTCTCCAGCGTCTTGAAGCGCTCTTCAAGTTTGTCCAGATTGGCGCGCTCGTCCAGCCGCGTTGGCGTGGCCGCCATGTAGTTGTATTTGACGTCTGAAAGGATCTGGCCGAATGCGCACAGGCCGGACGCCAGCTTGGGTACCAGCACGGTGCGGCAGCCAATCTCCTGCGCCAGCGCCGTGATGTGCAAGCCGGTGGCACCGCCAGCGCCAATCAGGGCAAAGTCACGCGGGTCGTAGCCACGCTCGATCGAGACGCGCCGGATGCCATTGACCATGTTGTTGTTGACGATCTGGAACATGCCGTAGGCCGCCTTGGCCACGCTGATGCCCAGCGGTTCGGCAATGTGGCTTGCAATCGCCTGGCGCGAGGCCGCAGCATTGATCGGCAGTCGCCCGCCGAGCAGGTACTCCGGATTGAGGTAGCCGAGCGCTACATTGGCGTCGGTCACGGTCGGCTGCGTGCCGCCGCGCAGGTAACAGGCCGGGCCGGGCGTGGCGCCGGCTGACTGCGGCCCCATGTTGAGAACGCCCATCTGGTCAATCCAGGCGATCGAGCCACCGCCCGCACCCAAGGTCTCAACCTGGATCATTGGCGTGCCGATGCGGTAGCGCAGGAAATCAATGTCTTTGTTGATGTTGGTTTTGCCATCGTGCGTCAGCGTGATGTCGAAGGAGGTACCACCCATGTCGATGGTGATGAAGTTCTTAAGGCCCAGCGGCTGCGTCACATAAGCGCCCGCCATCGGCGCTGATGCAGGCCCAGAGTTGATGGCGTTGACCGCGCGCGAAATCATCACCGCGCGTGCCGCCATGCCGCCGTTGGACTGGAAGTAACGCACCGGAACCTTGATGCCGTTGTCACGGAAGAACTGATCGATCCGGTCAACATAGGCCTGCAGCACCGGGCCCAGATAAGCGTTGACGACGGCCGTCGAGGTGCGCGTGTACTCACGCATTTGCGGAAAGATTTCGATGCCGACCGAGACATAGACATCAGGCAGCATTTGGCGCACGATTTCAGCGGCACGGCGCTCGTGTGCCTCATTGGCTACCGACCACAGAAAGGAGATGGCTACCGCCTTTACGCCTTCGCGTTTGAACAACTCGCAGGCAGCGCGCACATCTTCTTCGTGCATCGGCGTGCGGATGCTGCCGTCGGCGAGAACGCGCTCGCGCACCGGTACGCGCAGGTGACGATCGACCAGAATTTTGGCGGGTGGGTACTCGGCGTCGTAGCGATAGCCCTCTTCCTTGTGGCCCAGGCGAATTTCGAGCGAGTCTTCATGGCCTTGGGTGCAAATCAGGCCGGTCTTGACACCCTTGTGCTGGATCAGCGCGTTCAAGCCCACGGTAGTGCCGTTCACGCAGAGTTCAGTTTCCGCCAGGATGTCGGTCATCGGGCGTCCCAGTTTCTCGGCAATCTGAGCAAAGCCGTCGGCAATGGCCAGCGTGCCATCTTCCGGTGTCGAGGTCGATTTGAACAAGTACACATTGCCCTTGTCATCGGCCAGCACGAAGTCGGTAAAAGTGCCGCCGGCATCTACGCCCAATCGGTAAGTCATGATGAGTTTCTCTTTCAATAATGTGAAGGCTGGGTGCTTGCGGATTTCAGGCCTGGGTCAGGCGAGGCCCGCAGGGCTGCCCGCTCCAGGTGTTGGTGTCCACTGCCACACCGTATTCGTCGGCTGCTGCTTGCTGCGAAACGTAGCCGTTGCGCACGTCCTCAATGACGCGTTCGATTTCGCGCGCCAGTGGTTTGCCCCAGCCGCCGCCGCCCGGGTTGGTGGTGGCGACCCGGTCGCCCGGTTTGATCGTCAGGATGGCGTTGCTGCGCATCACGTCGACCACTTCAGCGCCATGCTTGCGTTCGATGCGGCCCAGTTTCAGAGCAGGGCGGGCACTCTCGGCGCCGTTGGCACCCAGGGCACCGTAGTGGCGACCTTCGCCGAAAGTGATGGCGGTCATCTCGTGCGCCAGCGGCTCAACCTCCCAGACGGTGGCGCAGCCGCCGCGGTGATAGCCGGCGCCGCCACTGTCCTGTACCAGACCGTAGCGGTGGATCTGGATCGGGTACGAGTACTCCATGATTTCGATGTCGCCCGAACTTAAGGCGCCAAAGCAGCATTGCGGTCCGACTGCGTTCCAGCCATCGAGATGCGGCGTGGCACCGGCACCGCCAATCAGCGAGGCCAAAATCATGGTCACGTATTCCTCGTTGTTGCGCGTGTCGCGCCCGGCAATGTTGATGCCGCTGGAGTGACACCAGGAACCCACGGCGCGCGCTGGCGCCGCCTTTTCCAGCGCCAGGCGCACGGCGTCGGCCAGTGTCTCCATCGGTGTGGTGGTGCAGTTCACGTGCGGCGCCGGTTCGGCCGCGTTGCACAGCGTGCCCTTGGGTCCAAGGTCCAGGCTGACGCAGCGGTACAGGCCTTCGTTGTAGGGTGGCGCGACACGGGCAAACATCATCAAGCCGAGGTAAACGCCGGAATAGGAGTTGCCCTCGTAGGAGTTGATGAAGTAAGGCACCTGCGGCGGGCTTTGAATCTTGATGTGGCAGGTGTCACCCTGCACCGTCACGGTGGCCGTGATGGTGAGCTCGCCCAGACCGTGGCCCGCGTCTTCGAGAACGGCGCTGGCCTCGTAGGTGCCGTCGTTAACGCTGCTGAAGAGGTCACGCATGGTGCGGTCTGCCATGTTCAGCAGTTCGTCAATGCAAGCCTGCACTTCCTCGACACCGTATTTGTCGAGCAGCGCGATCATGTTGCGCTCACCAATCGATACGGCACCGTATTGCGCGCGCAGGTCGCCTTCCCAGTCGCGCCGCGAGCGCACGTTGGACATCAGGAAGTTGATCACGTCATTGCGCGGCTTGCCAGCGGCCCAGAGCTTGACCGGCGGTATGCGCAGGCCTTCGGCAAAGATCTCCTTGGCGTCCGGGTTGTAACCGGCGGGTACCGGTCCGCCGATGTCGGAGACGTGGCCCTTGCAGACGCTCCAGAACACCAGCTTGCCCTGGTAGAACACCGGCTTGTACATGCAGCAGTCAAGGATGTGGCTGCCCATCATGACGGGGTCGTTGTGGTAGATGACGTCGCCGTCCGCGATATCGTCGCCAAAGTAGTTGGCGACCGCCTTCATGGCCGGCATCAGGCTACCCAAGTGGATCGGAATATCCTGCCCTTGCAGAATCATCTCGGCGCGGTGATTGAACAACGCATTGCTGTAGTCATGGGCGACGTTGAAGACGCTGGAGCGCGCTGTTTTCTCCAAGGTCAGCGTCATCTCGCGCTGCGTTGTTTCAAGCGCACCGCGCACCACGGCCAGCGTAATCGGGTCAACTTTTTTCGGGTTTGCCATCAGTTTCTCCTGGACGCGCCGCGAGCCAACGGCACGTCATCCATGGATCGTTTCAGTCGATCGAAACGAAGCTCTGTACAGGAGAAATTCTGAGGCTGAGGGGATTTTTTGCTTTGTCCCAGGATGCACAATTTATTGCGTCTGCGTGCACCGCAGGCCCGGGATTACCCGGATTTGTTGCGCTAGTGACGCGGCTTGAGTAGCTCGCCGGGCGAGTGTTCGAAACGGCGCTTGAAGGCGTGATTGAACTGGCTCTGATCGTTAAATCCGCAGGCGTAGGCAATCTGCGAAATCGAGGTGCCGGGTAGCGCGGCCATCAACTGTTCATGTGCGCGCTGCAAGCGCAAATCACGAATCCATTGGGCTACGGATTGGCCTGTGTCCTTGAACAGCGTATGCAGGTAGCGCACCGATATGCCATGGCGCGCGGCCAGCAGTTCAGGTGTCAGTTCTGGATCGCTCAGGTTCTCGCGCACATAGGCGTCAATGCGCGCCAGATGCGCGCTGCGCACGACGGAAACCGATGACTGCAGCACCGAAGAATCTTCCCTGAGCGTGGTTCCGAGCAGTTCGATCAACTGCACACCCATTAGTGCCAGCGCAGCTTCGCTTGGCTGCTTGTCGCAGTGGCGCGAGATCAGTTGCAGGTAGTCGCTGAAAAGAAGCCCCATGCCCTGAGTGGTGTCGAAGTGTTGCGCACAGAAGCGGCTGGTGTTGCCGACGCGCGCTTTGAGTGCACTCTCAGGCACCTTGATGACCCACATGTTGTTCTCGGCGCCGTGGCTGAATTCGTAGGGTTCGTCGCTGTGTTCCAGAATGAACTGACCCGGCGCGCAGCGTGTGGTGCGCCCGAGTTGCGAGAACTCAACCTCGCTGCGCAAGGGCACGGTGACCAGAATCTGCGGCGCATCAGCCTGACAATGCTGGCGCAGACGCTGGTAGCGCAAGGCGCTGCACTCGAGCTTGGAGAGCGAGACCATGCCCAACTCCCAGGCGGACAGCGAGCCTTTGAAGCGCTGATTGTTCCGAAAATCGAGTTGCAGGTGGAAGTAATTTTTGGCGATGACCTCCCGCCAGAAGCCATATTCATGGTGTTGCGGCACTTCGGTCGTGTGGTAGTGCTTGAACATCGCTCGTTGGTTTTATTTGGTGCAAAAAAATGGGTTCATTTGGGGCCGTCCATCATGCAGCAAAAACCATGCCCAGCGCAGCGGGTTTCCCCTAGTGCACGCGCCAATTTGTTGGCGTCGCTTACCGTGCCGGTGCGTCAGCTGGCTGGACTCGCGCAGTGCTCAGCGCGCTTCAATCTCGATGAACACCACCTCGTGCTGCGTCGGGTTGATGACGTTGTGTCGCACACCAATGGTGCGGGCATAAGACTGCCCGGCAACCAGCGGCGCTGTGATCAGTCCTTCAGGTGTTTCCAGCAGCAGTTCACCGTTGGTTTGCGGCACCACGACATAGTTGTGGCCATGCGTGTGCCAGCCGGTTTCGGCGCCAGGCGCAAAGCGCCATTCGGTGACGATGAAGTGTTCATTCGACAATTGCTGCGTCGGTACAGCTTGCGGGCGGGTGCTTGTAGTCATATCAGTTTGCCTGTACAGCATTCAGCGCCGCATCGATGATGGCCAGGCCTTCATCAACAATGGCGTCGCTGGCAGTCAGGGGCACCAGAATGCGCACCACGTTGCCGTAAGTGCCGCAGGACAGCAGAATCAGACCGCGTTTCGTCGCTTCAGCGCACAGGCGCTTGGTCAGGTCGGCGTCGGGTTGCTTGAGGTCGCCGTTTTTGCAGAGCTCGATCGCCACCATGGCCCCGAGTCCGCGCACATCGACGATGCAGCGGTTCTTGGCTGCCATGGCCTTCAGGCTGGCCGTCATGCGTGTGCCGAGTGCCCGGCTGCGCTCAAGCAGGTTTTCTTTCTCGAAGATGTCAAGCACGGCCAGGCCGGCGGCGCATGACATCGGGCTGCCGGCGTAGGTACCACCGAGTCCGCCCGCTGCGGGTGCGTCCATTACTTCGGCGCGGCCCACAACAGCCGAGATCGGGAATCCGCCGGCCATCGATTTGGCCATGGTGATCAGGTCGGGTGCAACGCCGCTTTGCTCCACCGCAAACCAGGTGCCGGTGCGGCCGGCGCCGGTCTGGATTTCGTCGGCAATCATGACGATGCCGTGCTGGTCGCACAGTGCGCGCAGGCGCTGCAGGAACTCGGGTGGCGCCACATTGAAGCCGCCTTCGCCCTGCACCGGCTCGACGATGATGGCCGCCACGCGGCTGGCTTCGACGTCGTTCTTGAACAGCGACTCGACCGAGGCGATCGAATCATCGACGCTGACACCGTGCAGCGCATCGGGGAAGCGTGCGTGGAAGATCTCGCCCGGGAACGGGCCAAAGCCGGTCTTGTAGGGCGCGACCTTGCCGGTCAGGCCCAGGGTCAGCAGGGTGCGCCCGTGGTAGCCGCTGGTGAAGGCGATGACGGCGCTGCGCTTGGTGTAGGAGCGCGCAATCTTGACCGCGTTCTCGACCGCTTCGGCGCCGGTGCTCAGGAACATGGTCTTCTTGGCGAAGTTGCCCGGTGCCAGGGCGTTGATGCGCTCGGCCAGTTCAACGTAGGGCTCGTAGGCCAGCACCTGGAAGCAGGTGTGGGTGTAGAGGTCAAGCTGCGCCTTGACGGCAGCAATGATGGCCGGATGGCGGTGCCCGGTGTTGAGCACGGCGATGCCGCCGGCAAAGTCGATGTAGCGTTTGCCTTCAACATCCCAGACCTCGGCGTTCTCGCCGCGGGCGATGAAGACTTCATGGCTTTGGCCGACGCCACGGGGGATGGCGGCTTGCCGGCGCGCCATCAGGGCGGCATTCTTGAGTTCGGGTTCGCGGTGCATATAACTCCAATGTGTTGTAGGGCAGGTTTCGCAATACGTTTGAATGTCGGGACAGGCCGGGTTCGTGCTTTAAAGCCGATACAGGCGCTTTTGACGAATGCGGTCAAACACAACGGCCACAATCAAAAGCATGCCGAGCACAACAATCTGCAAGTACGAGCCGATTTGCGCAAGGTTCATTCCGTTTTGCACCAGGCCGATAAAGATAGCGCCCAGCACCACATTCTCCAGACGTCCGATGCCGCCGCGCAGCGATACGCCGCCAATGACACAGGCAGCAATCGATTCAAGTGCCATCGATCCGCCCAGATTGGCATCCCCGGAAGCCGTTCTTGCCGTCAACAGCAAACCCGATATGCCGGCAATCAAGGCACATAAAACATAGGCACTGATCAGGATGGGTTTGACCTCAATACCTGACAACAAAGCCGCTTTCGGGTTGCTGCCAACCGCATACAAATGCCGGCCCCAGGCAGAGTAATTCAACAAGACAAACATAACAGCCAATATCGAAAGCATCATCAAAATGGGGACGGGAACACCCAGCAGCACGCCAAAACCAAAGGTGTCACCCAGTGCATCGGGCAGGTTTGAAACCGGAACGCCCGCCGTCAGGAACAAGGCAATGCCAAAACCAACCGATTGCATGCCAAGCGTCATGATGAACGGCGAGACTCCGAATATGGCCACACCTGCGCCATTGATAACGCCCATCAACATGGCAGCTGCCAAGCCGGCCAGACAGCCCAGGGTGATAACCAGCCAGATGGCATCCGGAAAACTCGGGGCCAAGGCGCCCATAGTCAGCGCTGATACAACGGATGCGAGCGCCACAATCGTTCCTACCGACAGATCAAAGCCACCCGAAATCAGAGCCAGCATCTGACCCAACGACACCAGCACAAGATAGACCGACTGACGCAGCAGATTGATCAAATTCTCACTGGTCAGAAAGCGCGATGACATCAAGCTGAAGGTGATGACCGCTATCACAAGCAAAAAGGGCATGACCCCCCAGTGCAGAAAGATTTTCAGTATCCAGTCGCGCGGAGATAAATGCGGAGCTGGTGTCGGATTGCTTGCAGGATCGATTGAACTCATTCTGAATTGCCTTGTTTGACGTGATCGGCTAAAAGAAGTGCTTCAGCACGGCGGCTTCGGTGAGTTGGGTGCGGTCGATTTCGGCCGCCATGCGACCCGAGCGCATCACATACACGCGATGGGACATGTGCAGGATTTCGGGCAGATCGGACGAAATCAGGATGACGGCCGCGCCCTTTTCACACAACTCCTTGATCAGGTAGTAAATGGCGCTGCGCGTCCCGACATCGACGCCTACCGTTGGCTCGTCAAGAATGTACAGTTTGATGGGGCGCGTCAGTCCCCGGCCAAACAATACCTTCTGCTGATTTCCGCCTGACAACAGCGCAGTGGCGCGGGGAAGATTCGACGGATGGATATCGACGCGCCTTCCAATGTCCCGCGTTACCGTTCTTTCTGCTGACAGTGACAAAAACCCGGAGCGAAAATGAATAGGCTGTTGCGTCAGGGCGTTGAGTGTGATGTTGTCGGCGGTACTGGCCGACAGCATCAAACCCTCTTCGCGCCGATCGGAGGGCAAATAAAAAACACCGGCGTTAAGCATGCGACGCGGCGTCGGTCTGTAAACGATCTGACCATCCAGCCGCACCGTTCCGGATTTCATGGGCTCGATACCGAAAGCCATTCTGAGTAAATCCGATTTGCCACAGCCAACCAGGCCAGCAACGCCAACCACTTCACCTTCGCGTGCGACGAAATGATCGACGACAACGCCTGCACCGCCGCGAATATCAGAAAGCTCCAGAATCGCACGCCCTGGATTGGCGCTTATGGAAGGGTAGATCTTTTCAACCGCGCGTCCGGCCATCATTTCAATAAGTTTGGCCTCAGAGGTGCTGGCGGCATCCACCACGCCAATGTGTTTGCCATCACGCAGCACTGTCACGCGATCGGCCAAGCGTTTGATCTCCTGAATGCGATGGGTGATGTAAATAACGCCTACGCCCTGCTGTTTGAGGCTGCGAACGGTCGAAAACAGTTGCTCGCTTTCTCTGTCGGTCAGCGATGCCGTGGGTTCGTCCAGGATCAGAACCGAAAGTTTCCCGCGCAACGCCTTGGCAATTTCGACCATTTGCTGCTCGGCGCGCGACAGCGTGGCAACAACACGATGCGGGTCAATCTTGAAATTCAGCCGCTCTAACAGCGCACTGGCATGCCGCGACATCTCCGACAAGCGCAGCAAACCAAATCGCTGGTGAATATGTTCTTCGCCCAAACACAGATTTTCTTCAACCGTAAGGTGCGGCGCCAACGAGAACTCTTGAAACACGGCGCTGATGCCTTGCCGTCTGGCATCAGCGACCGATGAAAACCGGCGGATCTCGCCGTGCATGCGGATCACCCCACCGCCCTGCGGTTGCGCTCCCGCGATGATGGAAATCAAGGTGGACTTGCCGGCACCATTCTCGCCAAATATGGCATGCACTTCGCCGGCAAGCAACTCAAAATCCACGCCATCCAACGCACGCACACCGGGAAACTCTTTTGACAGACCTTCGATGGACAACAGCACATCGCTCATCTTGAATCAACCTGCTGCCTGGACAAGGTCGCTCTTGATCTTGATGCAAAAACAATCTCTAAAGCTGACTTGCCCAAACCGCAGGCTCTCATCATTTGACTTCAAATAGCGGCTTGAATGCTGCGGGTGGGAGTACGTCGTCGCGACGAATCTGCTTCAGGTTTGCCTTGTCGATCGTGACAATCTTCGGGCCCACGTGTTTGATCAGGTCTTTGCCTTCCAGTGCACGCACCGCCTGGTCGATGGACATGCGCCCTTGAATCACCATAGCGTCGGCGGGTGATGCCATGATCGTGCCCTTTTCAATACCGGCATAGACGTCCGGGGTCAGGTAAAACGACACCAGCTGCACCTTGTCCTTCAAATTGCGAGCGCGCACAATGCCCTGGCTCACTTCCGCCGTGACGGCGGTGCCGGCGATGTAGCGAATAGCCGGGTTGGACTGCAGCGCGTCCTCAACCAGTTTGGCCTGCGCCTCTTTGCCCGTGTCTCCGTACATCGGCGCCATTACTTCGAGCGAACTGCCTTTGACCGCTTCTGCAAAGCCCTTGTTGGCGGCCTCGACCCAGCCCGCACCCGCTGGTCCGGGGAACCATGCGACCACGGCCTTGGCACCACCTGCCGGATGCTTCTTGGCAAGGTAGGCACCCGCTTCCTGCCCCATCGTGTAGAAGGACACGAGCGACTTGGCGGTCAACTCTGCAGAGTTGATGCCGTTCACCAAATCAACAACCGGGATATTTTTCGCCCTGAGCGACTTGACCAGGTTGACCAGCCCGTCGGCAGAAATACCGCCGATGACCACGGCTTGGCCGCCGCCGGCGACGCAGTCTTCAATCTGTGAAATCTGCTTGTTCAAATTGGTGTAACCACCCGCTTCAAGCACCTGGGCTGAGACGCCAAGACGCTTGGCTTCTTCAACCACACCATAGTCAACACCCAGCCAGTAGGCGTCCTTCATGTGCGGGAATGAAACGCACAGCTTCCACTTCTTCGATGCTTTGGGTAGCGGACTGTAGTTAACCGGCTTTTTCGCTCCAGTATCGGAGAACGCGGGTTCTGTCTGCTCGGCTGCGTATGGGTACCAGTTGGCGGCCTGTGCTGCCAGAGAAGCAGACAACAAGACACCTGCGATCAGGGTGGGTACAAATAGTTTTTTCATTTAGTCTCCAAATTGAAAAGTCAAGGTCAAAAAACTTCGCGCCAGTGCGAAGGTGGGGAATACAAGCCAGTCTCTTGCTTGTACGAATGCGAAAAACACTCAGGTCTTCAGGGTCGCCCGCAAATCGGTCAGGCGCTGTTTGGACTGGGCGCGCGCCGCCAAGGCCTGCGCCATGTCAACTGCGACAAATTGCGTGCGGAAATTCGGTTGCAACTGGGCAACCAGATCCATGTCGGCACTGATGACGGTGCCGATCATTGCGTAGCCGCCGCCGGAGATGGCGTCGCGATGCAGCATGATCGGCTCCAGCCCGCCGGGTACCTGAATCGAGCCGACCGGATAACCGGCATCAACGATGTTTGAGGGATCGGAGCCAGCGCCAAAGGGGCGCTCGCGCGGCGCGAATTCCAGGGCGCGACCGCCTTTGAAGCGATAGCCGATGCGGTCCGCTTCTGGGCCGACGCGCCAGGTATCGTCAAAGAAAGATTTGCCCGACGCTTCAGTCAGCCAGTGAAAGTACAGGCCCGGCAACACGCGGACTTGCACGTCCTTGGGGAACACCGGCTTCAATTGCTCCGGCAACTTTCGGCCCAGGTGCGACGGCCCGGTGGCGACACCGACAGGCAGCACGTCACCAGCTTGAAGTTTTCTGCCACAAAAGCCACCCATGGCACCCAGGATGTAAGTCGAACGACTGCCCAGCACCACGGGCACGTCAATGCCGCCGGCCACCGCAAGGTAGCCACGAACGCCATCCTTGAGGTAGCCAAAGCTCAGCACGCTACCGGCCTTGACGGCCACGACTTCGTAGTTGGCGATGTCTACACCATCGAGCTTGGCTGGCAGGTTGGCGCCGGTCAGCGCGATCAGTGCGTCCTGCGTGAATTCGAGTTTAGGGCCGAGCATCGTCATCTCGAGCGCCGCCGCATCTTCCGGGTTACCGAGCAGCAGATTGGCGGCGCGGAATGAGTACTGATCAAGCGCCCCGGAAAGAGGGATGCCCAGGTGGTAGTAGCCCGTGCGGCCGGCGTCCTGTACGGTGGTCGCAAGTCCGGCTTGTAGTACCTTAATTGCCATACAAAGTCTCCGTCAGTTGGTGGTTGTAGGTGGTCGGGTTCTTCAGGAAGTCCTGCAGCGCGAACTTGACCGGCCGGATGCGCAGGTCGAACGTGCCGTCCTGCACTTGCGCCAGCGCCGCGTCGTATTCCGCGCGGTTCATCGGCTTGAACTTGACGATGTCGCCGGGACGGAAGAACACCATGAAATCCTTGAGGTAGGGCAGGGCCTGCTGCGGATCAAAAATCGGGGCCGGCGTGATGCCAAACATCTGATAACCGCCGGCGCCGCGCACCGAGTAGATGCAGCTGAAGCAGCCGCCGTGACCTATCGTCAGTTTCGGCGTGTCGGTGCGGGGCCGCAGGTACTTGGGAACCTGGATCTGCTTCTCGCGCTCGACCATCTGGAACATGAAGGGCAGGCCCGCGACAAAGCCCACCATCGAGACAAACCAGGGTGAGGCGGCATGGGCGGCGATGAAGGCGTCGACACTGGCATAGCCGTTGATGCGCGCGCCGTACTCGAGATCGGTCGAGTTCGGCTCCTGATGGCGTTCGCGAAAACGCAGCAGCGTCTCGTTGGTCCAGGGGTCGTTGTAGAAAACCGGAATTTCGATGATGCGGGTATTGAGATCCAGCGCGCTATCGCCGAGTTCGGACTCAATCGATTGCAGTGTCTCGAGCAGTTTGTCGGGCGCAATCAGGTCGGGATCAAAGCGTACCTGGTACGCTGCATTGGCCGGGCAGATTTCGGTGACGCCGACAATCTTTCGCTGTGCAATGGCGTTTGTGATCGACATGCCCTTGAAGAACGCTTCAAGTGACATCTCCGTGTTGAGTTCCACAAAGATGTGCTCGTCGCCGCCAAATGAATATCGTGCAGGGGGAAGTGACATAGGGTTTCCTTTGAAGAGGCTGGAACGTGATTAGTGTGCAGTCAGGTCCGGCAGCAGGGCCTGGGCTTTGGCCGCTGCGCGCTGCGCCATCCACTGCTCAAGGTAGCCGGTGTGAAAGTGGCCGCTCTTGACCGATGGATCGGCCAGTAACGCCTGATGCAGGGCAATGGTGCTGTGCACGCCTTCGATGCGAGTCTCGGCCAGGGCGCGCTGCATGCGACGGATCGCACTGGCGCGGTCTTCGTCCCAGACGATCAATTTGGCCAGCAACGAGTCGTAAAACGGGGGAATGGTGTAGCCGGCGTAAACATGGCTGTCGACCCGCACGCCGGGGCCGCCGGGCCAGTGCAGTGCGCTCAGTTTGCCCGGACTGGGCATGAAGTTGCGCTCTGGATCTTCGGCATTGAGGCGGCATTCAATCGCCGCGCCCTTTAGAAAAATCTGGTCCTGCCGGTAGCGCAAAGGCTCGCCCATGGCAATGCGGAGCATTTCGCGCACCAGATCAACACCTGTCACCAGTTCGCTGACCGGGTGCTCAACCTGGATCCGGGTGTTCATCTCGATAAAGAAGAACTCGCCGCTTTCATCGTCGTAGAGGAATTCCAGCGTCCCGGCGCCGCAGTATCCCACCGCTGCAGCCAGGCGCACCGCTGATTCGCACAACGCCTCGCGCGTATGCTGCGACAGCGTTGGCGATGGCGCCTCCTCGACAATCTTTTGCCGCCTTCTTTGCAGCGAACATTCGCGCTCATAGCAGTGGATGACGTTCTTGCCATCGCCCAGAACCTGAACTTCAATATGCCGGGCGGTTGCGATGAAGCGCTCCAGATAAACCGCATCGTCACCAAATGCCGCGCGTGCTTCGCCTTGTGCCAGCGGCATGAATTGACGCAGTTCAACTTCGTCCTTCGCAACGCGAATACCGCGACCACCGCCACCCGCAGACGCCTTGATCATGATCGGGTAGCCCACAACGGCTGCCACCGCGACTGCCGTTTCCAGGTCGCCAACGGTGCCGGTGCTGCCCGGTACCGTGGGCACGCCGGCGCGTCGCGCGGTCTCGCGGGCCACCGACTTGTTGCCCATGCATTCAATGGTCTCGGCGCTGGGTCCGACGAAGATCAAACCCGCCTGCGTCACGCGGCGCGCAAAGGCGGCGTTTTCCGACAGAAAGCCATAGCCAGGGTGCACCATGGTTGCGCCTGTTTCGCTTGCTGCGCGCAGGATGGCGTCGGCGTTGAGATAACTTTTTGCGGGATGGGCGGGTCCGATGTTGACCACCTCGTCGGCCATCTGCGCTACCAGACTGCTGGTATCGGCGTCGCTCACCACGGCCACCGTCTGCAGCCCGAGTTCCTGTGCCGCCCGTGCAATGCGCACGGCAATTTCGCCGCGGTTGGCGATCAGTAATTTATGTATTTTTGTCATCAAGCGAAGTCTTTAACAGCGATTGCGGCGTGCGGACATGCGGTTTGCTATTCGATGACCAGCAAGAGTTGCCCTGCTTCAACCGGGTCTTCGTTTTCGACCGCGTAGCGCACGACCTTGCCGCTCACTTCGGAGCGGACTTCGTTGAACATTTTCATGACTTCGACCAGGCCGATGACCTCGTCGATGGCAACGCTGTCTCCAACCTGCTTGTAATTCGGCGCGTCCGGCGCGGGGCGCATGTAAAAGGTGCCGGGCAGCGGGGAAAGAATTTCTGACATGGGGTGCTCTCCTGGGGTGTGCTGTTCAAATTAAATGGGGACTGTGTGACTTTCTAGTGCTGCTTCACTCAGCACGGCACGCTGTCCAAGAACGACGCAATTTGTATGCCGTTGTTGTTCAGAGCGGTTCGGGTTGCTTCAATCAACGCCAGTGCGCCGGGCGTGTCGCTATGGATGCAGATCGAGTCAAAACTGATGGGGATATCTTCGCCGTCGATGGTTCGGACCACGCCGTCTTTGCAGGCACGCAGCGCACGGACCGCGACGGTGCCGGGGTCGAGTTGTCCGACCTGGCGCGTGAACACGATGGAGCCGGTCTTGTCGTAGTTGCGATCGCCGTAGAACTCACGCACAACTGGCTGCCCCAGTTCCTTGGCCACCTTGTAGGTGACTGAGGCTTCCATGCAATACAGGTAGAGGTTGGGGTCGATGGTCTGCAGCGCCTTGACCAGTGCAATCGAAAACTCCTCATCGACCGCTGCGCGCATGTAGAGCGCGCCGTGCAGTTTGACATGCTGCAGGCGCAGACCTTGCCAGCGCGCAAATTCGCGCAGGGCGCCGGTCTGGTAGATGATGTCGTTGAGCAGTTCGGCGCTTGATGCCTTCATGTCGCGCCGGCCAAATCCAACCAGATCGCGAAAGCCCGGATGCGCGCCAATGCCGACGCCGTGCTGACCCGCCAGTGACACCATCTTCTGCATGATGTTGGGGTCGCCCGCGTGAAAACCCGTGGCAATGTTGGCCGAACTGATCTGCGCCATGATCGCCTCGTCCACCCCGTCGCCAATACGCCAGGGGCCAAAGCCCTCGCCCATGTCGGAGTTCAGGTCCATCACATTCTTCATTCTTTTCCCATCTTTGGAGACTTGTGCACGCCGGACTGATGTACAACCCGGAGGCGTCTGATTGAGGCCCAAAGGTACGAGGTCTCGGGGGAAAAAGATAATTCTATTTTTTAAGGTGCTAGTATTGGTTTTTTAAATACCGGCATCCTTGTGTTGTAGGCCGTCTGCGACGGCCCATTGTCATGCGCTTTTCCCTGCGGCAGATCAAGTACTTCACGGCCACCGCCGAACTCGGGCAGATTTCGCGCGCCGCCATTGAGTTGTCGGTGTCGCAGTCGGCCGTCACCCTTTCGATACGCGACCTGGAAGATGGCTTGGGATACAAATTGTTTTCCCGCCAGTCGCACGGCATGGAGTTGACCGACACCGGCCGGCTGTTCCTGACTCGGGCCTACGCCATCCTGGCTGCCGTTGAAGACGCGCGCAACTTGCCGCAACAGATTGCCCCGGTCAGTGGCGAACTGACACTGGCCGCCACCTACACGGTGATGGGCTATTTCCTGCCCGATCACCTGCAGCGTTTGTCGCTGCTGTATCCGGCCATCCGCATCCGCATGCTTGAACTTGATCGCGAAACCATTGAATCCGGTTTGCTGGCGCAGGATTACGACATGGCCATGCTGCTGACATCTAATGTTCGCAACCCGGCGATTCAGACCGAGACGCTGTTCAGTTCCCGGCGGCGCCTATGGGTTTCAACGCAGCACCGTTTTGCCAAGAGGAGCGAGGTCTCGTTTGCTGAAATTGCCAAGGAACCCTTCATCATGCTGACGGTCGACGAGGCCGCCGACTCGGCACTGCGCTACTGGCATCAGCATGGCTTCAAGCCCTCGGTCAGCTTGAACACCAAATCGATCGAGGCCGTACGCAGCTTGGTCGCCAACGACCTGGGTGTGGCCATCCTGTCTGACATGGTTTATCGGCCCTGGTCGCTCGAAGGCAAGCGGATTGAGACGATCAAGACCGTCGAGAGCGTACCCAGCATGAACGTGGGTATGGCCTGGCGGGCCGACACCGTCTTGAGCCCCGCAATGCAGACGATCCGGCAGTATTTCAAGCAGCGTTACCTGGACCCGCAAAGCCCGCACAGCTCAGCGCACCGTTGAACAATCATCGGTAGATGGTCGCTTACAAAGCGCTGCACTGGCGGTGGTTGAGTCAAGGAAAACGAACACGCAATTCGTGTGACTGCTTTCGCTTCCCAGACCGCCGCCACGAACGACCGCTTCACAAGAGTGTGGCTGTCGGCTTTGGGCACGTTGAACTAAACCGCTACGCGGTGGTTGGTCCTCACAGGCCACCATCGCGTTCTTGTTTGCTGTGGTGCTTGCGCACACGGGCATAGAGGTGAAGCCTTGGAGGTGGGGAATTTCCCCCACCTCCAA
>Ga0214250_1000291_pt1 | contig 17357 bp, 15 predicted proteins | sample TroBogypolimnion_35_FD_153088 | JGI IMG/M metagenome (GOLD analysis project Ga0214250, IMG submission 153088) | Freshwater microbial communities from Trout Bog Lake, WI - 29JUN2009 hypolimnion | ecosystem: Environmental > Aquatic > Freshwater > Lake > Hypolimnion/Profundal zone | place: Trout...
CCGCGCCGACCCCATGCGCGCTCTGGCCTACCGCCTCTATACACTGTGCGAGCGCAAAGGCTGGGCTGAGGAAGCGCGGGCTTACAACGAGCTGGTGACTGCGTGGACGGGTATTGAGCAAGCGTCTGCGGACGCGGGTGTGCTAGGTGCACAGGTGCAATTGGATATTTGAAATGGCCAAACGAAACGTCCACGCGATGATCAGTCCAAACCCGCCGGACACTGATTTGTTGGCAGAGCTGCGAAGCCTGATCGAACAGGCACGTCAGTATGTGGCGCAGGCGGCTAACAGTACGCTGACCATGCTGCACTGGCACGTGGGACGGCGTATCAATAGTGCAGTTCTGGCGGGGCAACGCGCGAGCTATGGCGAGGAGATTTTGCCGACACTGTCGGCAAAATTGGAGCCTGACTACGGCAAGGGGTTTAGCGCCCGCAATCTCGCGCGCATGATCAAGTTTTCCGAAGCTTTCCCGGACGAGCCCATTGTTGCAACGTTGTCGCAGCAATTGAGCTGGAGTCATTTTGTCGAAATCCTGCCACTTAAAAAGCCGCTGGAACGCGAGTATTACGCCGAGATGTGCCGCGTTGAGCGTTGGAGCGTGCGCACCCTGCGCGAACGCATCGGCAGCCAGCTTTATTTGCGTACCGCAATTTCCAAGAAACCCGAGGCGGTTGTACAAGCAGAAATTAGCCACCTGCGTGCGGGTGGGCAGATAACACCGGACATGGTGTTCCGCGATCCGTACATGCTGGATTTTCTGGGCTTGCCCGAGGGCTACAGCGAACGTGATCTGGAGTCTGCCATCCTGCGCGATATGGAGCGCTTTTTGTTGGAACTGGGCGCGGGCTTCACCTTTGTGTCCCGGCAAAAGCGCATCAGCGTGGGCGCGGATGATTTTTATCTTGACCTGCTGTTCTACCACCGGCATTTGCGCCGATTGGTGGCGGTAGAACTCAAACTAGAAAAGTTTCAACCCGCGCACAAAGGCCAGATGGAGCTGTACCTTCGCTGGTTGGATAAATATGACCGAACGCAGGGAGAAGAGTCGCCAATTGGCCTGATTCTTTGCGCCGGTGCCGATGCAGAGCAGGTGGAGCTTTTGGATTTGAGCACTGCCAATATCCGCGTGGCGGAGTATCTGGACCATATTCCCGATATGAAGTTGATGCAGGCGCAGTTGCATCGGGCGGTATTGCTGGCGCGTGAACGCGCTGCCAGTGGCCAATTGCCGCACGCACCCAAACCCGATGGAGAAGAAAGATGAGTCTGAAACCTTGGCGAGAAATTGCCGTACCCCACGAGGACGTGCTCAGAGGCACGTTCCAGCAGGCTGAGTTTGCGGCAGATTTGTCGCGCGTGCATGAGGGCACGGCCACCGCTGAATATCAGAACCCAGTGCTGTTCTTCCAGCGTACGTTCATCACAGAGGGTATGCGCCTGCTGCTTGACTCTGTCGTGAAGCGCTTGTCTGGCAAAGGCGGTGACCCCGTCATTCAACTCCAAACCGCCTTCGGTGGCGGTAAAACGCACACCATGCTGGCGGTTTATCACCTGGCAAAAGGTGAAGCGCAAGCCAGTGATTTGCCAGGGGTGCCTGCCATCCTTGACGCAGCCGGCGTGACTGAATTACCGCGTGCGCGGATTGCCGTTTTAGATGGCATCAAGTCATCCCCTAATCAGCCGGTCACGCGAGATGGGCAAGCATTGCGCACGCTATGGGGTGATCTGGCTTGGCAATTGGGCAAGGCAGAGGGATATGCCCTGGTGGCGGATGCCGATGCTTCGGGCACTTCACCCGGCAAAGCCGTGTTGGAAACCCTACTAAGTCGATACGCGCCTTGTGTGATCCTGATCGACGAGTTGGTTGCTTATGTTCGCCAGTTTGAAGAAGGTAAAGCGTTGACGGGTGGTAGTTTTGATTCAAACCTGAGCTTTGTGCAGGCGCTAACCGAGGCACTGAAGGCAGTGCCAACCGCTGTCTTGTTGGCATCTTTGCCAGAGTCAGACAAGGAGGCTGGCAGTCAGCGGGGAGTTAAAGCGCTCGCGGCTCTAGCCCATTACTTTGGTCGTATTCAGGCATTATGGAAGCCCGTTGGTACTGAAGAAGCTTTTGAGATTGTTCGCCGCCGCTTGTTTACCAACATCAACGACAAGCTGGCCTCGGAAGTCGTGTGCCATGCTTTCGCTGACTTCTACACAGCCAACAGCGAGGACTTTCCACGAGAGACCCAGGAGAGCCGATATTTTGAGCGGCTGATGCATGCCTACCCGATTCACCCAGAGGTTTTTGACCGCCTGTATGAGGACTGGTCAACGCTTGATAATTTCCAACGCACCCGTGGTGTGCTGAAAATGATGGCCAAGGTGATTCACCGGCTGTGGAAGGACAACGACAAGAATCCGTTAATCATGCCGGGCAGTTTCCCGCTCCATGACGCGGAAACTCGCAACGACTTGATCTACTACCTTCCTCCGGGATGGGACCCTGTGGTTGAACGCGACGTGGACGGTGAACGCGCTGAAACTACTGAGATTGAAAACCGCGATACCCGACTCGGTAGCCTGCAGGCCTGCCGCCGTTCAGCGCGGGCCATTTTTCTGGGTAGCGCGCCAACCACAGCCAACCAAGTCGTGCGCGGTTTGGAGTTGGAGCGCATTGTTTTGGGCGTGGCGCAACCAGGCGAACAGGTTGGAATTTACAAAGATGCGCTGCGTCGTTTGGGCGACCGCCTGCATTATCTGAACAGTGCCAACAACCGTTTCTGGTTTGATACTCGGCCCAATTTACGCCGTGAGATGGAGGAGCGCAAGCGCCGTTTCCAAGATCAAGAGGATGTGTTTCCCGCGATTCGCGAGCGGGTACAACGTAGTTTTGCATCTGGTATTTTTGGTGGAACCCACGTCTTTACTAGCAGTGGTGATATCCCGGACGATTGGCAATTGCGCCTGGTGGTGTTGGCACCTGATGCCGCATTTAGCCGCAGTGGACAGAGTTTGGCGATTGAACGCGCCACAGAGATACTAAAAAAGCGTGGTGACCAGCCTCGCTTCAAGAAAAACCGTCTGATCTTTTTGGCTGCCGACTATGACAGTGTGAGCCGACTGAAGGACCAAGTACGTTCGACCTTGGCGTGGCAATCGATCGTTGCAGATATTAAAGATATGAAGCTCAACCTGGACCAGTTCCAGGCACGGCAAGCCAGTAAAAGTTTTGAAGATGCAGGCGAGGCGCTGCGCCGCATGATCCGCGAGACGTACAAATGGATGATTGCGCCGATGCAGGAAGCAAAACCGGGCAAAGGTCTGTCTGAGATTCGGTGGGAGCACTTTCAGGTTAATCCTGGGGCGCAAAACCTTTCGCAAGAAATCGAACGCGTACTGAAAGAGAACGAACTCCTAATCACTGAATGGGCACCGATTCACCTGAACAAGGTTTTGAAAGACTGGTTTTGGAAAGATGATGTGAAAGAAGTTGGCGCTCTCAACGTGTGGCAGCAAAGTTGCCAGCAGCTCTACCTGCCGCGCCTCAAGGACGACATCGCCTATCAGCAGACCCTGGGCATCGGCGCTGAGAGCAAGGACTTTTTCGGGTTCGCACAAGGCAAAGAGGATGGTCGTTACGTTGGTTTTAGTTTTGGCAAACGCACGTCTCTTTTCTTGGACTCATCGCTGCTGCTAATTGAGCCAGTCACTGCCGCCGGATATGCGGACACGCAGAGGGCCGCGGATGCGGCTGCGAAGGCGTCGGAGCCTTATCCACCGCACATTCCTGGAGATCCACCGCGTGCGGAGGAGCGTGCCAGCGCGACTTTGGTAACGACGTCCACTAGCGTTGGAGCAACTCCAAAGACAGCACAGAAACATTTTTACGGCAATATCGAACTTGATGCGATTCAGGCCAAAAAGCAATTTGCCGATCTCGTGGATGAGGTGATACTCCAGTTCACCTCGCGTGCTGGCGTCAAGGTCAAAATTGCCATCGAAATCCAGGCCGAAAATGAATCTGGTTTCGACGAAGGTTTGCAGCGCGCCGTGAAGGAAAACTGCAACGTGTTGCGATTCAAAAACGCTGAGTTTGAAGACTAAGGGAGGTGGATATGCTGGGCTGGGTCAGAGCCAGTCGTCATGTTTTTGAACCGGGTGATTGCTGCACCCCCATGGTACGATTCGCCGCTCGTTGCGATTGCCCTTCGGTGGACGTTTTGAAAAGTAACGGTATTTTTAACGGTACTTTTCAAAAGCAACTGGAAAAAACATAGCATCCATGCGGGTTAGCGGTCAGGTAGTGAGTCCGATAATCGCACCACTTAACTGTCTGAGATGGTTTCAAGTTCCTGCAAAGCCCGCCTCCGTCTCTGGAGAGCGGGTTTTTTGCATTGCTGTCTCAGCGTTGAATGAAGGGCGCTGCAGCGATGACCGAACCCGTGCAATGGCTGGAGGATGGCAGCCCGCACAGTGCGCGCTTTAATGACCGCTACCGCTCGCGCACGGGCGGTATGGCGCAGGCGCTCACCGTGTTTGTGAATGCCTGTGGTCTGCCGCAGCGCTGGCGCTCTAGCGATGAATTCACCGTGCTTGAGACCGGCTTTGGCCTGGGCCTGAATTTTCTGGGGACCTGGGCCGCGTGGGAGTCTGACGCGCAGCGCTGTGAGCGCCTCAACTTTGTATCGGTCGAAGCCTATCCCGTGGCGGCGGGAGACATCGTGCGCAATGTGCTTGCACCCGGCGTGCCGGGGGACGCCGAGGCGCAACTGCAGGCGCGACTGCCAGCGCTGGCGCAGGAACTGGCGCGCGCCTGGCAGGGCTTGCGGCCCGGCGTGCAGCAGCTTGAGTTTGCCGAGGGCCGCGTGCGCCTGACGCTGGCGGTCGGCGATGTGCAGCCGATGCTGAACCTGATTGATTGCGTGGCCGATGCGGTCTACTTGGACGGCTTCAGCCCTGCTCTCAATCCTGACATGTGGTCGTTTGTCACGCTGCAGGCGGTCGCAAGTCACTGCCGCGCCGGTACCACCCTGGCCAGCTACACCGTTGCTCTGGATGTGCGCGAGAGCCTGCAGCATCTCGGGTTTTCGGTGCGCAAATGTGCGGGGCTGCCTCCAAAGCGGCATCGGCTGGAGGCGGTGTTGTTGCCGAGAGCGTCTTGATGGTATGTTGTGATGATGTTTGCTCTTGATTCAGGCCGGGGCGAGACACGGTCTTTGACGCCAAGCACTCTTTACATCATCAACGCTGCATTGGCGCAGTCGACGTGATCTGGACCTTCAGCCGGATGCTGTCCACCGCCCAGCCCTTGCTCCGCAGATGCGCTTGCAGCGATGGGAGCAGCTGGCGGATCTTGGCGGCGGCGGCGTTGTTCGCCACGAGCAGGCACCATACCGGGCCTTCGATCGGTCCGGCCTTGAGCGCGGCGCACAAGGGCGCAGGAATCAGGGGTTCGATTGCCTTGAGCCGTGCCACCGAGTCGGCGCTGAGTTCCGTCAGGCGGGCCAGGCTTGGCGCGTCCTGACAGGCCTGCAGCAGGGTGAATGGTTGGTGGCGGCGGTTCATCGGCGGGTGTTGCGGGGTGGTTCGGCTTTGATTATCCGCCGACAGGTAAAATTAGCTGTTTCGTTTTCCAGACACGGCGCATTCCGTTACCGCGGTTGCGTTTTGTGCCAGTGCCCCCATTTCATCCAGACTTGACAAAGGATTGCGCTGCTCGGTTGGCCCAGGGGGGTTGATCGATCCGTCTTGCATTCATGGTTACCAATATCCTCACCAAAATTTTCGGCAGTCGCAATGACCGCCTGCTCAAACAGTACCGTGCCGGCGTGGTGCGCATCAATGCGCTGGAAGCCGAGTTCGAGAAGCTGTCGGACGAAGCTCTGCGCGGCAAGACGCAGGAGTTCAAGAGCCGCATTGCGCAGGGCGAGACGCTCGACGCTTTGCTGCCGGAAGCTTTTGCCGTGGTGCGCGAGGGTTCCAAGCGCGTCATGAAGATGCGCCATTTCGACGTTCAGCTGCTCGGCGGCATGTCGCTGCACCAGGGCAAGATTTCGGAAATGGGAACTGGCGAAGGCAAGACCTTGACTGCCACGATGCCGGTCTACCTCAACGCCCTGAGCGGCAAGGGCGTGCACGTAGTGACGGTCAACGACTACCTCGCCAATCGCGACGCGGTCTGGATGGGCAAGCTCTACAACTTCCTCGGGCTGTCGGTCGGCATCAACCTGCCCAACATGGAGCGCGAGCAAAAGCAGGCGGCCTACCGCGCCGACATCACCTACGGCACGAACAATGAGTACGGCTTCGACTACCTGCGCGACAACATGGTCTACGAGGCGGCCGACCGGGTCCAGCGCGGCCTCAATTACGCCATCGTTGACGAGGTCGATTCGATCCTGATTGACGAGGCGCGCACGCCGCTGATCATCAGCGGCCAGGCCGAGGACCACACTGATCTCTACATCGCCATCAACAAGGTGGCGCCGCTGCTGCAGCGCCAGGAAGGCGAAGAAGACCCGCGCACTGGCGAAGGCATCACCAAGCCGGGCGACTTCACGCTCGACGAGAAAAGCCGGCAGGTATTCCTGACCGAGCAGGGCCACGAGAGCGCCGAGCGCATCCTCTCCGGCTTGGATCTGATCCCGCAAGGTGCTTCGCTGTACGACCCTGCCAACATCACGCTGATGCACCACCTGTACGCGGCGCTGCGCGCCAATCACCTGTTCCACCGCGACCAGCATTACGTGGTGCAGAACGGCGAGATCGTGATCGTCGACGAGTTCACGGGACGCCTGATGACGGGCCGTCGCTGGAGCGAGGGCCTGCACCAGGCCGTCGAGGCCAAGGAAGGCGTTGAGATCCAGGCTGAAAACCAGACCATGGCGTCGATCACCTTCCAGAACTATTTCCGCTTGTATGGCAAGCTCGCCGGCATGACCGGCACGGCGGACACCGAAGCCTACGAATTCCAGGAAATCTACGGTCTCGAGACCGTGGTGATGCCGCCGAACCGCCCGAGCCGGCGCGAAGACCAGCAGGACCGCGTCTACAAGACCACGCGTGAAAAATACGAAGCTGCGATCAAGGACATCCGCGAGTGCTACGAGCGCGGCCAGCCGGTTCTGGTGGGCACGACCTCGATCGAGAACTCCGAAGTTCTGGCCGAGCTGCTGACGAAGGAAAAACTGCCGCATCAGGTGCTAAATGCCAAGCAGCATGCGCGCGAGGCCGAGATCGTGGCCCAGGCCGGTCGAGCCAAGATGATCACCATCGCGACCAACATGGCCGGTCGCGGTACGGACATCGTGCTCGGCGGCAACGTGAACCCGGCGATCGAGGCGGTCGAAACCGACGAGACGCTCAGCGCCGAGCAGAAGCAGCAGCAGATCGATGCCATCCGCGAGCAGTGGAACAAGGACCACGAGCATGTCAAGTCGCTGGGTGGCCTGCGCATCATCGCCACCGAACGGCATGAGTCGCGCCGCATCGACAACCAGCTGCGCGGCCGCTCCGGGCGTCAGGGCGATCCCGGCTCCTCGCGCTTCTACCTGAGCCTGGACGATTCGCTGATGCGCATCTTTGCCGGCGACCGCGTCAAGTCGATCATGGACCGCCTCAAGATGCCCGACGGCGAGGCGATCGAGGCCGGCATCGTCACGCGCTCGATCGAGAGCGCGCAGCGCAAGGTCGAGGCGCGCAACTTCGACATGCGCAAGCAGCTGCTTGAGTACGACGATGTTTCCAACGACCAGCGCAAGGTGATCTACCAGCAGCGCAACGAAATCCTGGACGCCAGCGACCTGACGGCGCAGATCACCTCGCTGCGCGAAGGCTGCTTCAACGACCTGGTGCGCCAGTACGTGCCGGTGGAGTCGGTGGAGGAACAGTGGGATCTGGGCGCGCTTGAAAACGTGCTGTCCAATGAATGGCAGCTCACCGTGGACCTGCAGAATCAGGTCAGCGCCGCCAGCGCCATCACCGGCGAAGACCTGCTGGAGGCCGTGCGGGCGCAAGCGAACCAGGCTTTTGCGGCCAAGGTGGAGCAAGTCGGCGGCGAGAATTTCATCCAGTTCGAACGCATGGTGCTGCTGCAGAGCATCGACACCCATTGGCGCGAACACCTGAGTTCGCTCGACTACCTGCGCCAGGGCATTCATCTGCGCGGCTATGCACAGAAGCAGCCCAAGCAGGAATACAAGCGCGAGGCCTTCGAACTGTTCGGGCAACTGCTCGACGCCGTCAAGAACGATGTCACCAAGGTGCTCATGACGGTCAAGATCCAGTCGAACGAGCAGCTTGAGCAGGCGGCCGAGGAAATGGAGAACCGCGGCGAGAGCATCGCCAACGTGACCTACAGCGCGCCGACCGAAACCGGCGAGGTCGAGACGGTCGTCGATGAGGAGACCGTCAACAAGCGTGTGGCGGCTTTTGGCGGCACGGTGCCGCGCGTCGGCCGCAACGAGCCTTGCCCGTGCGGCAGCGGCAAGAAATACAAGCACTGCCACGGCAAGCTCGCATAGCTATATAAATCAACAACTTACATAATCGACTATAGCTAACAATTGTTTTACAATTGTTAGGCAAAATGGGGAGTTTATGGAAGTTGTTGCGCAGAAGTTAGGCGTAGAGCACAAGGAAGAACTTGAAGATGGCAAGGTGCTGCTGTTCAGCCGCAATGGCATCTTCCAAGCTCGTTTCTACAAGGGCGACAGAAGCTACATCTACAAGAGCCTAAAGACGAAGAAGCTTGACGAAGCAAGGCGACTTGCGACCAAGTTTTTTTACGAGACTGAATACAAGAAGAGCGAAGGCCTGCCGCTACAGCAAAAAAGCTTTGGCGACGTAATGCGTGAATACACTGCGCATCGTCAGCAGCAATATGACCAAAGCCTGCAAGGCAATGCCAATGCGTCAAGCAAAGGCCAAGTCAGCATCCACATGCTGCGTCAAATCAAGCGTGTTTCCAAATTCCTTATTGAATGTCACGGCAACAAGGCTGTATGAAGTGGACCCGGATTTTGGGACAGTGATTTAAGTAGGACACTGTCGAAAGAAACGGGTAATCCAAATGAGTGAATCGAAGAAGAAACGCAACGTGCACCTGCCGGAGTTCAAGGCGAAGGTGGGTCTGGAAGCCCTGGGAGGGATGAAGACCATCAATCAAATTGCGCAGGAACATGGGGTTCATCCAATGCAGGTTGGGCAATGGAAACGCGAGATCCAAGCCCAAGCCAAGACCCTGTTTGAAGGCAAGCGCGGTCCACAACCGGTGTCAGCCGAGAGTGCGCCTGATAGGCTTTACGGTGAAATCGGGCGTCTCAAGATGGAGCTGGACTGGCTCAAAAAAAAGTCAGGAATCACCCTGCCGTGAACCGACAAGGCTGGATCGGCACGCATGCGGATCTGACGCTGAAACGCCAGTGCGTGTTGGCTGGTGTGTCACGCACGACGGTCTACGTCAAACGCAAGCCGGTGGTGTTCGCCGAGGTCGATGAGGTGCTCAAGCGCTTGATCGATGAGGAGTACACCCGCCATCCGTTTTACGGCAGCCGTAAGATGGTGGTGCACCTGTTTCGTTGTGGTCACCGTGTCAACCGCAAGCGGGTACAGCGCCTGATGCGCTCCATGTTTCTTGCCGGGATGGCGCCAGGACCGAACACGAGCGCGGCGCACCCAAAGCACAAGGTGTACCCCTACTTGTTGCGTGGAGTGCCCGTGGTGCGGGCCAATCAGGTCTGGAGTACGGATCTGACATACATCCGGCTAGAGCGCGGCTTTGCATACCTTGTGGCCGTGATCGACTGGTATTCCCGGCGGGTGCTGAGCTGGCGTATCAGCAACAGCATGGAGGCTGCGTTCTGCGTGGATTGCCTAGAAGACGCCTTGCGCGAGCATGGCAAGCCCGAGGTGTTCAACAGCGACCAGGGCGCCCAATTCACCAGTGACGAGTTCACGGGTGTACTCAAGCGCGAGAAAGTAGCCATCAGCATGGACGGCCGAGGCCGGGCGTACGACAACATCTTTGTTGAGCGGCTTTGGAGGAGCGTCAAACACGAAGACGTGTACCTCAACGGCTATGCCACGATGGGCGAGCTGCTGATTGGGTTGACGAAATACTTTGCCCTCTACAACACAGAGCGCCCGCACCAGTCCTTGGGAAATAAAACTCCGCAGGAAGTCCACAAGACATCAAGCGGCGGAGGTGCGATGATCGTGGATAAATATCGGACCAAAGAAAGACTCCCAGTTACGCTTCGCTCCAGCGGGACTGAGTCCGAGGAAGTCAGGATTGAGAATGAGCCAGCAATACCAATTGCAAAAACCGGGGCAGCGCCGTCCAGCTGCGAGAAGTCGAGTGCAACTTAAACTACCTTCAAGTCTGTCCTGACTCTGGGGTCCACTTCACTGTATGCAAGCCACCAAAATAAAAAGTCACACACTTATAGATAACAAGGGTCAAGGAGCCCAAAGCCACCTGAGAACCAGTACCAAGAGGAAAAGCCGAAGGCGATCCGTCCTACGAGGTCAGTTTTTTTGCGATCAAGGACTACCAAATACCTGCGTTACCCTGGCTTGCAAAAAAGTCACACACTTATAGATAACAAGGGTCAAGGAGCCCAAAGCCACCTGAAAAACCAGTACCAAGAGGAAAAGCCGAAGGCGATCCGTCCTACGAAGTGCACTTGTCCAGAAGTTCACCCAAAATGGCCAACACAGGCATCCAACACGCAAATGTTTTTTCGACGAAAAATAACCTTAACACCTGAGCAGCGATGAAACTTGTCCTTAATCCGATCATCGAAGAGCGACTGCATGCCGCATTCCCAAAGCCAGCCAATAGTGCGGGAAAAGGCTTGGCCAAGTACGTGGGTTTGCTGGAACAATTGCTGACAGCTGCTGAGGTGAGGGGCAGAGACAACTTTGAAGTCATGTTCCATTTGTATTCAATTCCCACTACGAAACTATCGGCGGACGGGGGCCAAATCGGGCCAAAGAAAATCCGCATCCATAAATGGCTCGCAGATAACGGACTGAGCTTGATTGAAATAACAACCGCTGGCAACAACATCAGCAAGCGGGTGTCCAAGGTCAAGCTCACCAATCTAGTCACCATAGCTGATGCAATTGATGCAGTTGAAGGCATTGAAATCAAACCAATTTCGATTGCACAGATCAGGTCATCACGCAGACAACTTAGTTCACAGCTGTACCCAGAGTATTCTCAAAACCTCACAGATCAACAGCTCAGCGATTTGTATGAACCAGTCGCCATAAACATCAAGTCCCTAAGGGGTTATATGGAATGGTTGAAGTACTCAGCCAGCAACATACCCAAAGTCAAGAAGGAGCAAATCGCAGCCCAGTGCGACACGATTTTGAGTGTTGCCGAGTTGACCAAGGGACACTTCATCCAGCGTAAAAATCCCAGCGAATTTGGCAGGATGTACTACAAGGGCATCAGTGTGCAGTCCGTCAACAAAGAACTCAGGCGAGCAATGTTGGGCTATCACTGGGAGTACGACATCCGCAGCAGCGTAATCGCTTGGAAGTTGGGCTACGCAATGCAGATGATTGCCTCGGGCCTAGTGCCTGGGCCTCTGGATAAGACCTTTGCAACCACGCTTATCTACGTGGAAGACAAGAACGATTTGATCAACATAGTCCGACACTACACTTATACAGCGGATAGCAAATCTGACTCTGATGGCCAAAAGAAGAGCATCAAAAGGGCACTCACCGCGATTGGTTTCGGTGCGACCATGCACAAGACTGGTTGGCTTGGTGAAGATGGACAACGTAAAAATCCAGCCCTTGTCAACATCTTCATGAATGCAGGGGAGCGAGAGCGATTTGTTAATGACAAGACGGTCAAGAAATTCATTGCGGAACAAAAGGTCATCGACAAATTCATCTTCGATCAAGAGACTGCAAAAAATCCAGAACTGATCAAACTGCCCTGCATACAGACTGCCAGCGGAAGGCCCAGTAAAGCCAAAGTGCTGGCCTATTTGTATCAACATGCCGAGACTGAGGTTATGAATTTGGTTCGTGAAATGATTAGCCAAAATGGCCGAGAAGTTCTTGGCAGCATCCACGATGCCGTCATCGTGGACAAGAAGTTGTCCTTGGACATGAGGGTAGAAATCGAGTACCAACTCAAACTATTGACCGGCAACCCCTACTGGCGATTAAAGGGCGAGGAGCACAAGGCCTATGACGCTCCCAGCAGGCACATCATTGCTCAAGAGCAAGCCCACAAGCAGCGGATTTGGGAGGAGACGCAGCTAGCAGAGGAGTACGCCTCAAGCCAGCAGCAAGGGCACTGGGATGCACCAGGGGCCTACGACGATGACCACGCGGATTAGTTCTGCGATGTTCGCTAATGGCTGAGGTCACGAGAAGTACGTTCAGAACGTATTTGGGGACAGCAGCGATAACACTGGGACCGTGAAACTTGGAGTAGTCAGTTGCAAGAAAAGGCTGTTGTCACTAAACGTAAAACAACCAGTCATCGCGAAGATAAGCATAATTTTGGATTGCAGGGGTGTATTCCACTGACGGAAATAATTCCTCTTGTACTTCAAATTTCTTTTCATAAATCTTCATAGTGGCTAAAAATCTAACGGTTGTCATTGCCAAAATTTTTTTGTAATCAAACTCCAAGCCATCAATTTTTGTGTAGTCAGGGAATCGCCCCCGAGCAGCGTTCTCAGCCGTGTATTCGGCTTTCTTCAAGGCTCGATGAGAAAGGCGATAAAGAACTTCACGATGACCTCGTTGAACTTCATCCTTTTTGGAAAGACGCCCCATATTCTTCGCAGCTTCACCAGAATGCTTTTTGCTCATGTTCAGCACCGCGGCTAACTTCCATTGCTCAAGATTTGGATTTAGAGCCTTGGTACGTATCAGGCGAAGTCCATTGATCAATGCATCTCCTCGAAGTCTCTTTCCAACAAACTGGATTTTTGGTACCACTTTTTCGTTTGACTTGTGATACTCGAATGCTTCGTACTCAGAGAGAATTTTTATGACTTGCTTTATTGCTTGACCCTTGGGAATATTCAAAGGCACGTGTAGCAGTACCGCAGGCGGTAGGCCTTCAATCATTCGGGTGGCATTGATTAAACGCTCACGATCTTTAATGGTTTTGGCATACGTTGCCAAACTGAGGTCTGTGTTGGGCCGGATGTGCTCAATATCGAGAACGTGCGGCTTACGCCACAGGTCACCAAAAACCTCTCGATCGCCACTCTCGAATAGCTGCGAAAAGTCCAGCTTACGCACATCCCCCAGGAGGTCATACAGCGCAAGCACTTGGTCGAAGTCTTGAGGAATTTGACGTTGGTCAGCCTGAGACAGCCGCCCCTTTGACCTAACCTTCCTAGCTAGTTCATAGCTGGGGCTGAGGCATAGGTACTCCATGAAAATTTTGTGTGCAACTGTGGCTTTCCCGTCACTGATGACTTTGAAAAATTGCAAATTTTTAGCAAATGACATGGTTATTTACATCAACATTTAAGAACGTAAAATATTGTATCGTTTTTATTATTTGTCATACGTGAAAAACTCGAGGCATTCGTTCAGAGAAGCAATGACACAGGGTCAAAGCAGCTGAGCGATGCTTTTATAGAAAGTTTTTTATGTCCCAAAGTAAAGTTATTTCCAAAATGGTTTCCCAGATGACCGAGGATAAGTTGCCCACCCATCTCGCGGCCGCGGCACACGCCCAAGTGACTGCTGCTGAACCCAAAATTGATGAGGTTGAAGCGACTGGTGTTGAAGTCCCCGAACAGGGCTACTCCATGTCCGACCCTAAGTTCTGGGCTCCTTACGAAAAATTTGTCCAAGAGTTTTTGGAAGCACATCAACGCCCGGGGGAACTCAATGACGAACAAATGAAGCTCCTCGTACAAAAACTGGGCCCGTGCTTCCGTCGCTACCAACATTTGGTCGATAAAACTCATAAACACCATGCAGAGGCGATTAAGGAAGTCGACGACTACCTTAAAACTTCTGGCGTGACCTTTCCCGAGAACACAAACCATCTGCAAAAAGCCATTTGCATTTATTTGGGACTGCATGGCAAAAATCTGGACATGCACAAAGTCAATTGCTACTGCGCTGTTCTGGAATTCGCAGAAATGTGCGAAATCTATCCAAGTGAATTTTTGGAGTTGGTTGAGGAATATGACGGCATTGAGAATATGTGCAATGCACATTACGAATTGAAAGAAGCCTTTCGTAACGCGACCAAAGATGATCCTAAATTGAAAGCCGAAGGCGAAGACTGGCTTAACAGTTTGCCATTTTGACGTTGTCAAAGCAGAGGCAACGGTCTAAGCCGTTGCTTTAATCATTTAGTCAATGGCAGCAGAAAAAAACTTGCCGCTGGCGTTATTTAAATTAAGGAAAATAAAATGTTTGAAATCAAAAATCACCCTGTTGGCAAATTCGTTATCGCACCTCGTTGCAGTAACCTCAATGCTAAAAAAATTCGCAAACTTTCTGGTGCAGATCGTGTTGAACATATCGTCGAACCTGACTGGGATGCCGAAAACACTAATACCGAACTTCATGACTTCTATCGGTCCATGAAAGTCGGACACCGGCTTATGAAGGATGGCTGTATCCATAAACTCGACATTTACAAAGTTGATGGAACGCCAAATTCTGAGAAACTTCTATTGGAGGGCAACTCAATCCATTGCATTGAATTTGACGAAGTCGCTGCACGGCACTTTCATCTTAATGCTTATGTTGCATGGCACGCTCAACATGCTGTGGATCATTTGGTCGGGTGCTGGTCGGATAATGCTCCATCTAACGACGCCTTCAACCAGGCAGGACTCACAGACTCGGTGAGTATGGCTTATGTAGATGCGTTTAAAAAAATCCAAAAAGCGAGCGATGACTTGATTGAAGAATGTGTAGCTAACATGAAAACCGCACTTTCACCTGCTTGGTAGGGCTAACATAGCCTTTCCCTGATGCATCAAAAAGATGCCTGCAGATCAGTCAAAATCCACGGCTAAAGTCGTTGATTTAGGCTGATCTGCAGCAAGTTAGGTGCAGCAATTTTCCTGACCTGAAGCGACCTGGCCTAGCGTACGAAACCCCGCTGCAAGCTAGGCCAGTTTCCCACACCCAACTGGGAAAATTACGATCAGCTCACCACTGTGGACTCATCATGATGCGGAGGTCTTCTAATGCATCTTCGTAACTCATCAAGCAGAGTTGATAGGCTGAGCGGCTGACCACAGCTGGCCAATTTTGTTCACAGTCGGGTTCACCTTCCGTCAATCCAGTTTTAGCATTGGGCAGCATACTGGCCGTGTCATCGTAATAACGTGCGATACGGCCCAGCTCATCACGCATCAACACCATGTGAGCGGCATGTGTGGCGTGAATTCTCAGCTGTTCATAGCCGACCAGACTGAGGTCAAGTGCACCCGAGTTCGACACCAAATACCGTTTTTCCGGTTTTTTGACCCCTCGACCCTAATAAAATCAAGCACTTAGCGGCGTCTTTCTGAATTTGTTGTACTGGCAATTTCATTTCGTTTAAGTGTTGGCAATTTCTGTTGCACTTTGAGCTTGCTTTTGCTACACTCCTGCCATGTTCACCAAGCTCACCCGTTCCGGCGGCCACACCTACGTGCAGCTGGTTGAGTCTTTCCGTGATGAAACCGGTCGTCCCCGCCAGCGCACCGTCTCTACTCTGGGGCGCCTGGACGAAGCCGGTGGCCAGGTGGACTCTTTGCTCAAAGGCCTGCTTCGTGCCAAAGGCATGCCGGCCTCGATGGCTGATACACCGCAGGTCGCCTTTGAATCGGCATTGGCGCTGGGCGATGTTTGGGCGCTGGACCAACTTTGGAAAGAACTCGGTTTTGACGCTTTGGCCGGTGTCTTTCGCAAAGCGCGTTACACCACGCCGGTGGAGCACGCCATTCGCGTTATGGTCTTCAATCGCCTGTGTGATGCCGACTCCAAACTGGGCGTGCTGCGCTGGCTGCAAACAGTCAGCATGCCCCAAGTCGATGTGGAGGCTTTGACGCACCAGCATTTGCTGCGCAGCCTGGATGCACTGATGGACCATCAAGAGGCCGTGGACGATGTGGTGGCCAATCTGCTGCGCCCATTGGTTGATCAAGATCTGTCGCTGGTGTTCTATGACCTCACCACCATCCGTGCTGCCGGTCTGTCTGAACTGACAGGGGATGTGCGCCAGTACGGCATGGCCAAGGAAGGTTTGATTGCACGCCAGTTCATGCTCGGTGTGGTGCAAACCGCAGAAGGTCTGCCGATCTACCACGAGGTGTTTGACGGCAACCAGGCCGAGTCGCCCACTTTGCTGCCCCTGCTCAAGAAAGTGCTCTCGCGCTTTGGCCACATCAAACGCTTGATTGTGGTGGCGGACCGGGGCTTGCTGTCTTTGGACAATATCGACGAGTTGGGCAAGATCAAACTGCCCAGCGGGCAAGCCCTTGAATTCATTCTTGCGGTACCGGGTCGGCGCTACGGTGAATTTGTTGAGGTCTTGCAGGCCTTCCAAGCCAAAGCCATCGCGGCCGAGCAAGAGATAGTGGAAGAAACGTCGTGGCACGACCTGCGCATGGTGGTGGCGCATAACCCGCAAAGGGCGAAGGAACAGACGCTGCTGCGCCAGCAGCGCATTGCAACCCTGCAGACGCAGGCGCAGGCGTGGGCTGGCAAGCTCGATGGGCAGGACAGTGGTCAAGCGAACCGGGGGCGCAAGCTCTCTGACAGCGGTGCCAAGGCGCGGCTGTATCACGAGGTCAAGGAAGCGCATCTGGCAAAAATCGTCAAGGTCGATCTCAAGAGTGATTTGTTCAGTTACGCGGTGGACGAGGCTGCCTTGGCGCAGGCAGAACTGATGGACGGCAAGTTGATGCTGGTGACCAATGTGGCTGACTTGACGCCGCCCGAAGTAGTGCAACGCTACAAGGCACTGGCCGATATTGAACGGGGCTTCAGGGTGCTCAAGTCCGAGATAGAGATTGCACCGGTTTACCACCGCCTGCCCGAGAGAATCCGCGCCCACGCATTTGTTTGCTTCCTGGCTTTGATCGTCTACCGAGTCATGCGTCAAAGGTTGAAGCTGGCCAAAAGTGATCTGTCGCCGGAGAGGGCGTTGGCAGAGCTGCGAAAAATTCAGCGCCATAAGGTCAGAATCAACAAGGCAGAGCCGATCTCGGGCATCTCAACGATTAACGACGCACAGGCAGAAGTGCTGGAGACTTTGAACATTAGAAAACCGACCCAAGATGCCCAGTTGACCCTTTTGTAGTGGCAAGTTTGAAGCTCGCCCTATATAAATCAACAACTTGCGTCATTTGGTGTCGAACTC
>Ga0214250_1000294_pt1 | contig 17214 bp, 15 predicted proteins | sample TroBogypolimnion_35_FD_153088 | JGI IMG/M metagenome (GOLD analysis project Ga0214250, IMG submission 153088) | Freshwater microbial communities from Trout Bog Lake, WI - 29JUN2009 hypolimnion | ecosystem: Environmental > Aquatic > Freshwater > Lake > Hypolimnion/Profundal zone | place: Trout...
TCTCTGGACAGACCTATCTTCATCGACAGAATTTGTCAAAACCGCGCAAGCCGCGCGCAAAACCCCACAAATACATGACGCAGAAGCATTGCTGATCACCTTCGGTCGGCTTAACTTGGGTGGATTGGGCGCTGGGAGCACTTGATGCGAATGCGACCAAGACCTTGCCAAGCCTGATGCGCCGGGAACTGGCACAGCCGCGCTTGGATACCCGATTCGACGACGTTCGCGAATACGCCTTCAGGCACCAGATCCTGCACCAGGTAACCTACGACACACTGCTCAAACGTGACAAGCGCCAACTGCATCGCAAGGCTGCCGACTGGTTTTCCAAGCTCGCGGGTGCGCGTGCCGGAGACTTTCTCGGAGTAACCGCCGAGCACTACCTGCAGGCCGGAGACGAGGCCAACGCCTGTGAATTTTTTGTGCGCGCGGCCGAACGCAGTGGTGTCCGCTATGCGCACGACGCGACCATGGCGTATGCAGCGAAGGCACTCGCGCTGATGGGGGATTCGCTTCATTCAGACATGGAAAAGTTGCGTTGGCGCGCGCTGGATGTGCGTGAACGATCACTGGATTTGCAGGGGAAGCGCGGCGAACAGCAGGCAGATATCAACAGACTCCAAGTAGTGGCCGACGCGTTGGATGACAACCACCTGCGTGCCGAGGTGGCATGGCGGCGCAGCGACGTTGCCTTTCGTACCGGCGACTACCCTTTGCAGGAGCAGGCTGCAAGAGAAACGATTTCGATCGCGGAAATGGCCAACGATGTCGAAATGACCCTGCGCGGACAGTTGCGATTGGCTGGCGCACTCAACCTGCTGGGCCGGGTCGCCGAGGGGAAGGCCTTGGCACACCAGGGTCTGGCGCAAGCGCGCTCGCTTGGCCTGCGCAGTCTCGAATCGCGCTTTCTCAACATCCTGTCGATCATCGCGTCCAGGCACAGTGATTTGGTGGGGGGACTTGGTACCGAGCAACAAACCCTACCAATCGTTCGCGAGCTTGGCGACCGAAGGTGCGAGGCGATGACGCTGTGCAATCTGGGCGGAATCTGGTTCCAGATGGGGGCCAATTCGCCGGCGCTGCGTCACCTGGAAGATGGACTGCGCTTGCTCAGGGACGTCGGCGACCGTGGATCTGAACCCTATCCCCTTTGCACCCTTTCGCAACTCGCGCTGCGGCAGGGGAATGACGCCCTGGCGCTGACGCATGCACAGACGGCGCTGGACATAGCCGTCGCAGTGCAGGACCCGTATATTGAGGCGAATGCACTGTGCGTACTTGGAGACGCTGAATTGGCGCTTGGGCGCTTTGCGCAGGCCAGGAGCGCGTTCGAGCGCGCCCACGCGGTATCTGTGGCGCACGGTGAAGCCCGTCGCCATGACGCGGCGGCGGGCCTCGCCCGCGTCGCATTGGCGCAAGGCGACGGCGCAGGCGCCTTGCGTGCCCTGGAGGCCGAGCTTGCGCTGGTATCGGGCGGCAGCCCCATCAAGGGTTTGGAAGCGCCCCACGCCATTCGACATACCTGTGTCAAGGCATTGAAGTTTGCCGGCGACCCGCGTGCGTACGCGGCGACCGTCATCGCGCACGCCGAATTGCTGGCCGAGGCCGCGACAATCACCGATTCATTGCTGCGCAGCAGCTTTCTGAGAAATATTCCGGAGCACCACGAGATTGTGGCGGAGTGGGAGAAGATTCGCCCTTGATCGTCGGGGGGCAATGAAGCGCCTCACGGCTTGCGCGTGCGTCCGAGCAACGCCTCACATCGTCAATCCGCTCAGACGCCGTCCAGTATCAGGGTCGTCCTGTCAGCGGAAAGTTTGCTGATCTTTACCACTTCCTGGTATTCCTGCGACTCGTAGAACTTCTCTGCATCGGCTGCCGAAGGGAATCTGACCAGCACCATCCGTGTCGGCGTCCAGAGCGTGTTTTCCTTGAGCGAAATATTGCCGCCCCGCGCAAGGTACTCGCCGCCAAATTTCTCAACCAGCGGCCTGGCCTTCAACTTGTACTCCTCGTACAACGCTGGGTTTGTGAGTTGGGTATCAACCACCAGATAAGCAGCCATCGTAGTCTTTCGTTGTGGGTTCATGAAACCTGAATCAGGCTGCGCAGCGTACCACCGGTTGCTGCCGATCAGCGGCAGATTTGAGGAAACTTTCGCAATTTGAGCAGATGCGACTGCGGTCAACTGGTCATAGGGTAAGTATGGATACACCATGCCACCGAATGCGCTCAAAATGAAAAAAGATAACGCTGTTACCAAAAACGAATTTTGACTTTCCAGCGTCGGTAAGTGCAACAAACCGGAGACAATGTTGGATTCAAAGCAGGCGCAGTCGCGTATCGCCGCGGACGTGGGAGGGACGTTCACCGATATCGCAATTTTTGACGAGATCACGGGTGCGATCAGTTTGGGAAAATGCCTGACGACGCCGCAGCATCTGATCGACGGAATCAGTGACGGTGTCCGCAAATCGGGTGCCAGCTTCGATCAGGCTAATTTGTTCCTGCACGGCACGACGGTCGCCATCAACACTCTGCTTGAGCGCACTGGCGCGCGCACCGCGCTGGTCACGACGCTTGGCTTTCGCGACATTTACGAGATCGGGCGGATCAACCGCCCGGAGGCCTACAACCTGTTCTTTCAGAAGCACCGGCCGCTGATAGAGCGCGAGCTGCGCTTTGAAGTTGACGAACGTCTTCATGTCTCGGGCCGTGTACTGCGGCCGTTGCTGGACCAGGACATGTCGCGCATAGCCGATCAGCTCGAGGGTGCCGGCATTGAGGCGCTGGCGATCATGTTCATGCATTCGTACCGAAATGCCGAGCATGAGATCCGGGCCAAGCGCTACTTCGAGCAGCGCTTGCCTGGCGTGTACATCACGGCTTCGCACGAGCTGTCGCAGGAGTACCGCGAATACGAGCGCACATCAACGGTCGCGGCCAATGCCTATATCGGCCCTAGGGTCAGCTCCTACCTTGCCGAGATTGTTCGACACCTTGAGCACAAAGCCTTCGGCGGTGGCTTCCTGATCGTGCAGTCCACCGGTGGACTCTATGACGTCGACAGCGCGCGCAAGGAATGCATCCGCATGCTGGAGTCCGGCCCTGCGGCCGGAGTCATCGGAACCCGAGAGTTGTGCCGCCTGATCGGAATTCCTGACGCCATCGCCTTTGACATGGGTGGGACCACGGCCAAGTCTGGGGTGATTCTCGGCGGCGAAGTTCTGATGACGTCAAACTCAATGATCGGCGGTTACGCTGAAGGGCTGCCGGTACAGATACCCATGATCGATATTCAGGAAGTTGGCACGGGTGGTGGAAGCATTGCGCGGCTGGCGGCAGGCAACTCCTTGCGTGTGGGTCCACAAAGCGCCGGCTCGGTTCCGGGTCCGGCGTGTTATGGGCTCGGAGGCGTGGAGCCGACCGTTACCGACGCCAATCTGATTCTTGGGCGGCTCTCGGAAACGCGCTTTCTGGGTGGCGACATGCGGCTGGACGCGCAGGCGGCGCGTCAATCGATGACGGACCGCATCTGCGGCGATCTGAATATCGAAGCGGAAGTCGCGGCCGAAGGGGTGATCCGGATCGCCGCCGCCACCATGTCCAACGTTGTCAAGCGCGTGACCACCGAGCGCGGGCTCGACGCGCGCGATTTTCCGATGGTGGCGTTTGGCGGCGCCGGTCCGCTCCATGCTGTCCTGGTGGCGCGTGAATTGCAGATGCCCCGCGTCATCATTCCCAATGCGCCGGGTCATTTCTCCGCCTACGGCATGCTGGTGGCGGACCTGCGCAAGGATTACGTGCGAACCCGTTTCACACCGCTGGAAGCCGTCGATTTCGCAGAGCTGAATACACTGTTCGAGGACATGGAATCGTGCGGGACGCAGGAAATCCGCGGCGCCGCGGTGCATGTGGGGGCGATCCGGGTCAGTCGCGGACTCGACATGCGCTACGTCGGACAGGAGCACGCCGTGTCGGTAGAGATCCCGGTTGCGGTGTTCATGGCCTGCGATCGCGGCGAGATCAAGCGACTGTTCGATGCGGTGCACCTGCAGCGCTACGGCTACTGCTCCAGCACCGAGCGTGCGGAAATCGTCAACTTCCGCACCTCTGTATCCGGCGATATGCCCAAACCGAGCATCGCCGAAATTGCAGTCGGCGGGTCCGAGCCGCAGGTGCCTGCGCAAATGCGTCCCGTGTACTTCACCGCGCAGGACGGCTGGCAGCAGGCGCCGGTTTACCAGCGCGGCGATTTACGCGCCGGAAACCAGATCGCGGGACCTGCATTGGTCGAGGAGTACGCGTCGACAACGGTGATCTTTCCCGGCGATCGTCTGCAGGTCGACAAGTTCGGAAATTTGACTATCGAGGTGCAAAACAATGAGCATTGACAGCAAGCAGGACGCCGTGGTGACCGAGATCATCCGCAATGGCATGGTGGCGACGACCGAAGAAATGAAATCGAACCTCATGCGCACCGCCTACAACATGATCATCTATGAAGCGCTTGATTTCACTGTCGGCGTTTTTGATCGGGAAGGCAACACCGTATCGATTGGCATAGGACTGCCGATGTTCATTCGCGGAATGAGCAATACCGTCAAGCGGATGATTGCGCATTTCGGCTACGAGCGCCTGGAAGAAGGTGATGTCCTGTTGACCAACGACGCCTACATCACTGGCAGCCATTTGAATCACATGACCTTTGCCGTGCCGGTATTTTTCGAGGGTGCGATCGTCGGATTCTCCGCGTGCATGGCGCACTGGCAGGACATTGGCGGCACGCTCGACGGCATGACACTGGACATCTTTTCGGAAGGCCTGCAGGTGCCGATCGTCAAAGTCTATTGCAAGGGAGTTCCAAACGATGACGTGTTTCGCATCATCGAGATGAATGTGCGCATCCCGGAACGCGCGATGGGCGATCTGCGGGCCCAGATCGCTGCGGTCAAGACCGGAGAAAAGCGAATACATGAAATGTTTCGAAAGCACGGAAAGCGCACTGTTCTGACCGCGATTGATCGGATCTTCGATCAGGGTGAAGCGGGCTCGCGCGCACTGGTCGCTCAGATTCCGGACGGCGAGTATTTTGCCGAATCCTTTCTTGACGACGACGGCGTCGAGATGGGAAAGCGCATTGCCATCAAGGTTCGGGTGCTGGTGGCCGGAGAGGAAATGACGATCGATCTGTCCGGTGTCAGCGATCAGGTCAAGGGTTTCTACAACTCGGGCGAGGCCGCCGGCATCGCCTGCGCTCAGGTCGCGTTCAAATGCTTGGTGGCGCCGACCGAGATGCCGATCAACGACGGCTGCTTCCGCCCGCTCACCGTGATCCTGCCGCAAGGCAAGGTGATCAATGCCACGCGGCCGGCGCCAATGCGCTGGTGGATGACGTTTCCGATGACGGTGGTGGACACCGTGTTTCGCGCGCTGGCACCCGCCATCCCGACGCGGGTGATTGCGGCGCACCATGCCGACCTGTGCATTGCCTCGGTCCATGGGCGCCAGCCGCATGACAACAAGCTGTTTCTTTATCTGGGCGGTCTGATCGGCGGCGGCTGGGGCGCCAAGTACAACGAAGACGGCATGAGCGCAACCATTGCCATCAACGACGGTGATACGCATAACGGGCCGTCCGAGCAGGTGGAAGCCAAATATCCGCTGCTGGTGGAACGCTATGCCTTGCGGGTCGACTCCGGCGGTGCCGGCGCCAACCGGGGCGGCCTGGGCACCGAGCAGGTGATACGCGTCATGTCCGACATCATGTTCAACACACAGATCGAACGCGTCGAGTGCCGACCATGGGGCTTGTTTGGCGGCTTGTCCGGGATGGGCAACGAAGTGGCACTGCAGCGAAAGGGCAAGGACGAGGTCGTCTATTCAACTGGAAAGGTGTTCTCGCAAATGCTCAAAGATGGAGACACGTGGACCCTGAAGTCGGGTGGAGGCGGTGGTTTTGGCAAGCCGACCAACCGCAAGCTGGAAAGAATAGAGCAGGACGTCAAGAACGGTTATGTGACGCGCGAAGCGGCCCGCACCTTGTACGGTGCGGTGATCGACGCACGCACCGGCCTTGCAGACCGGCAGGCTTCGGAGCAATTGCGCGCCCAGATGCGGCGCAACGGTCTGCCGTTGGACCAGCCCTACACCAGCCTGGCCAGGCGTGCGGCAGCCGCGGGCGAGGCGCTGTTGCGAGTGGTGCGCACGGCACGATCGCGACCGACGGTGCTGACGCGAACGGCACAGGCTTGGCATGCACAGGCGCGTGCCGAGGGCTTGCTCCTTGACCGGTGCTGCAGCTGATGGTGCGCGCTGCTGTTGCCAAAAAATCCGTCCGCGTGGCAGCGGGCGCTGTTGAGCCGCCGGAGAAGCTGGCCGGCGGCGTATTGTCCCTGCGGCGTGGCCTGCAACTGCTCGAATTGCTGGGCGAGGGCGATACGCCTTGGTCGCTGGCCGATCTGTCGCGCCAGCTGGCTGTCAACAAGGCCATCGTGTTGCGACTGCTCGATGAAATGCGCCACGCTGCGTTCGTTTACCGTGATGAGGATACGGGCTCCTACCAGCTGACCTACAAGCTCAGCAACCTGGGATTGCGCAAGCTGTCACAGACGGGGGTGCTGGATCAGTCCAACGGCGTTCTGCGCGAGCTCGCCGATAGCACAGGGGAACTGGTGCGGCTGGCCGTGGTTGAACCGCAGGATCGCTTGACCTGGGTGCTGGCGTTTACCGGCGTGCGGCGCAGCCTTCATATCGACCCGAATTACCGTCTTGAAATTGGTCTTAGCACGCATGCGGCCGGCAAAGCCTGGTTGTCCACCATGGCGCCGCAAAAGGCCTGGAGCCTGCTGCAGCGAGAAGGCATTCGCAAGCTGACCCGGTACTCCCGGATTGAACCGGCGCAGATAGATGCCGATCTGAACAGGGCACGAACTCGCGGCTACGCCACGAGCAATGAAGAAAACGAATTGGGCGTGCGCGCCATTGCCGCTCCCATCATGGTGGTGCTGGCGAACGGGGAAAAAACCTGTGTCGGTGTCGTCAGCGTTGGCGCGCCGACGTCGCGGATGTCCAGGACCGAGATTGAGCGGTTGGCGCCCACGCTGCTGGCAGCGGTCGCAAAAATCAGCGCGATCTGGCCGCTGCAGCGCCGGGTCGTGATGGTCATGTCAACCATAGGCTGACGGATGAATCCGAATACTCTTAACCAAGCAGGAGATCCTATGTACATTCCAAACGGTGTCATACCGGCGGTATTGCTGCCGTTCCATGATGACTTCTCGATTGATGAAGCCAGCTACCGCTCGCACCTGCGCGACGTTGCTGCCATCGACGGGGTCAGCGCCATCACGACCAATGCGCATGCCTCGGAAGTGGCGTCCTGCACCTTCGACGAGCAACGGCGCGTGCTTGAAATCACGATGGACGAGCTTGGCCGGCGCACCCCGGTTGTGAACGGTGTCTATGCCGATGGCAGCTTTGAGGCACAACGCATTGCCCGCATGGCAAGCGAGGGTGGCGCATCGGCCCTGCTGGTCTTTCCGCCGGCCATTTACACCTTCGGGCAGCGACCGGAAATGGCGGTAGAGCACTTCAGACGGATTGCCGACGTGACCGACTTGCCGCTGATCCTGTTCCAGTATCCGCTCGCTGGCGGGCAGGGCTACCCGCTTTCGACCTTGCTGCAGATATTCGAAAAGGTGCCCTCGGTGCGCGCGATCAAGGATTGGTCGGCCAATCCGCAGTTGCACGAACGCCAAGTGCGCACGCTGCAGTCGCTGTCGCGACCGGTCAACGTGCTGACGACGCACAGCGCCTGGCTGCTGAGTTCGCTGGTGCTTGGCTGCGCCGGCCTGCTATCCGGTAGCGGTTCTGTCATTGCGGACCTGCAGGCGCAACTTTACCGCGCCGTGACGGGCAACAACCTGGACGAAGCACGGCGCCTGGCCGACCTGATACATCCGACCGCCGAAGTCTTTTATGCCGAACCCATGGTGGACATGCACAACCGGATGAAAGAGGCGCTGGTTCTGCTCGGGAAATTGCCAAGGGCAGTAGTACGACCGCCGCTGATGAAACTGCCCGAGAGCGAAATTCGCCGCATTCGCGAGGCGCTGGTGCGGGCAGGTCTGCTGCATTAGGGCAAAGAGGTGGTTGAACGGGTGATCGAAGTTTCAACGGTGCAGCGCCGGTCCGCTGCGTGTGAAATTACCCTCTGCAGTCCCTGTCGAACAGCGGCCTGACTTGGGGGACTAATGGAAGGAAATCGTGATGAGCAGACGTATCAAGTCAATGACGGTGGGCTGCGCCTTGATGGGCGCCCTTGCCTTGTGTTCCACGGGCGCCCTTGCACAGGCAGGAGCGCCAATCAAGATCGGATTCGTGACTGAACTGACCGGATCGTGGGCATTTTTTGGCAACAGTTGCGTGGCCGGACTGAAGATGGCCAGCGATGAAATCAACAAGGCGGGCGGCGTTCTCAAGCGACCGCTGGAATTCGTCATCCGCGACGACCAGACCAACTCTTCCCAGGCACTGGCCTCGGCGCGCAATCTGGACATCAACGACAAGGTGGTTGCCCTGAGCGGCCCGACCAACTCCGACATGTCCCTGGCGGTGTACGGCTATGCAGAGCAGGAAAAACTTCCCTACCTCGTGCCGGTTGCAGCGTTCCCGGATCTGACCAAACCGGGCACCCGCTACACCTTCCGCATCGAACCGGACGCCGCAGGGTGGGGCTATGCGATCGCCAAATTCATCGAACAGAAAAAGCCCGGCGCCAAAGTGGCCATGATGCACTCGGACGCAGCACTGATGCGGGCCATCACGGCGGGCTTTCGCTATCAAGCGCCAAGGTCCAAACTGAACATCGTCGCCGACATCCTGTTCCCACAGGGCGCCAGCGATGCCACGGTGCAGGCGGCACAGGTCAAGGCGGCCAATCCGGATTACGTGATCGTGAGCGGCGCCGGCGCTTTTGACAACGTGATGACCAATCAGTTGCTCGATCTCGGAATAAAACCGGGCCAGATCATTCACCCGTTCGGCATCACGACCCAGGTCTTCGGCTGGGGCTCGCGCAGCGTCGGATCCATCTATGGCACGTTCTTTGATCAGGGACTCGACTCACTGACCAAGGAGGGCAAGGATTTCATCGCTCGCTTTGATGCCGCCAATGGCCGCCCGCCTTCCTACGTGGAAAACTATTGCTACGTGACGCCCTATATCTTCAAGGAAGCGATCGAGGCAGCCGGCGTAGTGGACCGCGAAAAGCTGCGCAACGCCCTGTCCAAGCTCAATACCAAAGAAAGCACCAGCGGCATCCCGATCGTGTTTGACAAGAACGGCGCGCGTAAGGAGTACATGTACTTCATGGAGTTGGAGTCGGTCAACGGCAAGCGCAACTACCAGTCGAAGCAGCGCTTCTATATCGAGTGGGACCCCGAGGTGATCCCGGTTTACGACCTGGTCAAGTAATCCGATGCCATCCTGCGGCCACCGCGCCGCCAGGATGGCGTTCGCCGCAATCAGGTGTTTCAAGGTAATTTCATGTCCGATGCCAACCTGCTGATTCTTCTGTCGACCCTGTCGACCGGATTGATTCTGGGATCGATCTTTTCGCTGGTCGCCGCCGGCGTCACGATCGTTTACGGATGCGTCTGGTTGCCCAATACCAGCAACGGGCAATTCTTTCTGCTCGCCGCCCTGGTGGCCTGGTCCTTCACCTCATCGATGGGCTGGTCCAGTGTCGCAGCCTCCGTCGCCGTGATGGTGCTGGGCCTGTTGCTGGCGATGCTGCTGGAACTGGTATTGATCCGTCGCCTCTATGACGCACCGAACCGCAACATCGCGTATTTCGTTGTCACGCTTGGACTGACGCAGATCATGTCGGGTATTTTTTCACTTACCTATGCCAAGTGGAGCGACCAGTTCTCCCTGCCGCCGATCATTGAGGGCCTGACGATGATCGGACCATTTCCGATACCGAACAACCGCCTGCTGGTGATGGCCATCAGCCTGAGCGTACTGGCCATGCTGTTTACGCTGTTGCGCTACCACCCGTACGGACGCGCGCTGCGCGCCGTGTTTCAGAACCGTGAAGCCGCGGCCTTGCGCGGAGTCAATGTCGCAGCGATCTACAAGTTGTCATTCGTCCTGGGTTCGTGCATCATTTTCCTCGGCGGTATCCTGTTCGCGCTGGCCTACAGCTTCGATCTGACGGTCGCCTGGACCATGTCAATCACCGCGTTTGCGATCATGATCATCGGCGGTCCCGGTTCCGTTCTGGGCGCACTGGTGGTCGGCATGGTTTTCGGCTTCACGCAGGCCATCGTGAGCATTTTTGCCAGCCCCACCGCCGCCACATTTTCCTATCTCGGGGCGATGCTGGTCATGCTTTTGTTCCGCCCCAATGGATTGTTTAAAAGATGACTTCGAATCCAAAGTTCGGTATCGCTGCAGCAACGCTGCTGGCGCTGGCATTGCCGTTCCTGGCCGAGGGGAACCGCTTCTTTGCCTTCGTGCTGGGCATGACCTTCATCAGCCTGCTGTGGGCTACCGGAATGAATCTGATGTACGGTTTCGTCGGCCTGATGCCGCTGATGTTTGCCGGCATCGCGGGTATCGCCAGCTACGCGATGGTGTACTTCACGCGCAGCGCCGGTTGGTCGTTCTGGATTGCGATGCCGGTGGCCTCGCTGATTGCAGCGGTCGCGGGGGTCGCGCTCGGTTTGCCGTCGCTGCGACTCAAGGGCTTCTACTTCACGCTGTGCTCGCTGGTCATACAGTCGGTTCTGACGCTGGCCTTCATCTTCTTTCCGAAGTTCACCAACGGCGATACAGGCATCAACCAGATACTGCCACCGGACTGGTTCGGCGGCACATCACTCAAGGGTTTCGGTTTTGATTTCGCCATTGCCGTCACGGCGGTTGCCGGCGTGCTGTTCTGCGCCTGGCTGACGCGCACGCAACTGGGCCAGCGCTTCGTCGCCATCCGCGAAGACGAACTGCTCGCGGAGTCGATCGGAATCACGGTGGTGCGGACCAAGATCATTGCCTTTTTCATTGTTTCACTCTATGCCGGAATCGGTGGCTGTTTTTATTCCTCCTATGTCGGATTTATCTCGCCGCGTGCCTTCGACGTGCTGGTGTCCCTGAGCGTATGGCTGTTCGTCGCCTTTGGCGGTCGAGGCACCATCATCGGCCCCATCATCGGCACAGCCATTCTTGCGCCCATTCCGTTCCTGCTGCAAGACCTGCAGGCCTTCAAGGAAATACTGTCGGGCACCTTGATCATCGGCATCACGCTGCTGATGCCCGGCGGTATTTATGGCGCGTACCTGAAAGCGCGTTCGAAACGGGCCAGCCAGTCGCCCGAAGGGCTGCGCGAGGAGGAGCAACGGGTATGAAGCTGCTGGAAGTAAATGGTCTGTGCAAACATTTCGGCGGCGTCGCCGCCTTGAGCAAGGTGATGGCGCATTCGCTGGAGGGAGAGACCCTTGGCATGATCGGACCGAATGGCTCCGGCAAGACAACCTTCGTCAATATCGTCAGCGGACATGCGCGCGGCGACAGCGGCACGGTCACCTTTGCCGGCACGGACATCGCCCGGATGGCGCCGCACCAGTTGGCCGCGGTGGGGCTGTGCCGCACCTACCAGGCAGTGCGCGTGTTCTCGGCCCTGTCAACCCAGCGCAACATCGACAACGCGCGCCTGCTGCTCGACGCGCGGGGCCTGGACACAGCAGAATTGCGCGAATTGACCGAGTGGCTGCGGCTCGACCGCAGCCTGAACAAGGAGGCCGGCAGCCTGACCTTGTTTGAGCAGCGCCGGCTGGAACTGCTGATGCGACTGGTGCTTAAGCCGCGGTTGATCATGCTCGATGAACCCGTTGGCGGCTTGGCGCTGACCGAGGTCAATGAAATGATCAAACTGCTGCTCGAGTTGAAGTCGCGCTGCTCGATTTTCGTCATCGAGCACACCATGCGCGTCATTCGCGAGCTGGCGGACCGGGTGATCGTGCTGATCGCCGGCGAAAAGGTGGCCGACGGACCGCCAAGCGACATCCTGAAGAACCAACGCGTCATTGACGAATACCTCGGGACCACCCATGCTTGAAGTAGACAACCTGGTTGTCCGTTACGGACCCTTTCTCGCCTGTGACAGCATCAGCCTCAACGTCAGGTCGGGCGAGATTGTTGGCATCATCGGACCGAACGGGGCTGGCAAAAGCTCGATAGCGCGCTCCATTGTTGGCTTCGTCAAACCAGCCGCTGGCGACATCCGCTTCCTGGGGCAGAGCATCGTCGGCACACCTACGCACCACCTTATCCGCAGCGGGCTGTCCCTGGTGCCGGAAGGCCGTGGCCTGTTTGCGCAGATGTCGGTGGAAGAAAACCTGTTGATGGGTGGCTATTCATTGCAATCTCAGGAACGGCGCAAGACCCTGCTCGCGCGCTGCTATGACCTGTTTCCGATGCTGAAACAACGCCGCAAGCAGATGGCCGGAACGCTCTCCGGCGGTCAGCAGCAGATGGTGGCGGTGGCCATCGGATTGATGGGTGACCCCAAGCTGTGCATCTTCGACGAGCCCTCCCTCGGTTTGGCGCCGATCGTGATTCAGCAGATCGGCCAAACCCTGCAGGCGATGCGCAAGCTGGATCTGACGGTCCTGCTGATCGAACAGAACGCCAAGCTCACCAGCACGGTGGCCGATCGGATTTATGTGGTTGCAGCCGGTCTGATCCAGTTTCACGACACCCCCCCAAAGCTGCTGCAGAACCCGGAAGTTCTGGAGAAATTTCTCAGCGTCTGACGGGCTAGAGGCTGAGCTGTTGACACGAATCAAGGACACAGAATGAACATTGGAATAGCTGGCATCGGGCGCATGGGCAGCGCAATTGCGATTCGCCTTGTGGGGCTGGGCCACGCAGTGACGCTTTGGAACCGAACGCCCGAAAAAATGGCGGCAGCGCTCGCAGCCGGCGCAAGCGCAGCGGCGACGCTGGCTGAGTTGGCGACGCGCTGTGAGCTGATCATCACCATCCTGACCGATGCGGCAGCGATCGAGTCGGTGTACTCGGGTGACGACGGACTGCTGGCGGGAGAGGTCGCGGGAAAACTGTTTATCGACATGAGTACGGTCAGGCCGCAGACCGTGCGAGCGCTGGCCGTGAAGCTGGCGCAACGACAAGCCGAATTTGTTGAGTGCCCGGTCGGCGGCACCATCGGTCCGGCCAGGGAAGGAAAACTGTTCGGACTGGCCGGCGCCGAAATTGCCGCGCTGGAACGCGCGAAACCCGTCTTGCTGCAACTTTGCCGGCGACTCGAGCATGTTGGGCCGGTCGGTTCCGGCGCCTCGATGAAGCTGGCAATCAATCTGCCGCTGATTGTCTTCTGGCAGGCCCTGGGCGAAGCGATCGCGCTGACCCGCCCGCTGGCGATTGACCCCGTGCGTCTGATCGACATCTTCGCCGACACCTCGGGCGCGGCCACGGTGTTGAAGAACCGCGGTGCCTCCGTCGCCAAGGCGCTCGCGGGGGAAAGCACCGGTCCGGTGGCTTTCGACCTGGACTCGATGCGCAAGGACTTGCGCACCATGCTCGAAGAGGCGAACGGGCTGGGCGTGGAACTGCGCACTGCTGCAGGCGTGTTGGCCTGCTTCGACGCGGCGGTTGCCGCCGGGCAGGGCGGACTCGACGGCGTGGAGATTCCGGCCTGGGTGAGCCGCTAGATGCAGCAGCGGCTGGTCATATTGAACGGCTCAGAGGCGGTATACCTGCTGCGCTGTCGAGTACAGCACGGCGTGCCTCTCTGCAGGCGTGAGGCCGCCCAGCCCGCCCCGGCTTGCGGCCAGCAGATCGACGTAACAGGTCCACAATTTTTCGATCGGAAAGTTGCTGCCGAACATCGTGCGGGACGGACCAAAAAGCGCCAGCGTTTCCTCAATCACCGGCTTCCACAATGCCTGATCGCAGCGGCGCTCGAAGGTACCAAGGCCCGACAACTTTGTGTAAATGTTTGGGCAGGACGCGAGTTCGCTCATGCCCTCGCGCCAGCGCGCCCAGCCCGATTCCGTGCGGTCTTCCAGCATGCCGGAATGTATGAGAACGAAAGTGACACCGGGGAAGTCGCGCGCAAGTTGCACGCTGTCAATCATCTGGCTGGTGAACACCTGCAATTCGAATACCAGGCCGCGTTTTCCGACCTCGCGCAGGCCCGCGCGCCAGGCCGTGTCGTTCATCAGGTCCGGGCGTGCGCTGAAGCAATACGCGGGCAGTTTGTGCCAGTGCAATTGTTGCCTGATTCCGCGCAAGTTATTGCAGGCGAGCTGGCGGTCGAGCGTATCGGCGATCTGGGCCGAGGAAAGATCGGCATAGCCCACGATGCCATGCGGAAATCCGTGCTGATCGGCGATAGCCTGCACCCACTCGACCTCCTCGACTTCGGCGCCAGGCGCCACGTTAACCTGGACATAGACCGACTTCACCACGCCCAGCGGCACAGCGTCGGCCAGATACTCGGCGATCGGGTAGTCGCGACGCAAGGGCTCGTAGGCACCAAAAATGCGCGGCACAACGGGACCGTTAAGCCAGGGCGTCTTGTCCAAGCGCCATATGTGGTGGTGGGCGTCGATGATGGGTTCGCTTGTCGCGACGGGCGCTGTGGAAAGGGCAGGGGTGTCTTGCATTGGTTCTGTCGTTGTATGGTGTTGCTTTTGACCGCGGTCTGGAGCGGCCTGTGTGGCAAGTCTAACGTCTGCGCAGCTGGTCGTATACCAAAGTGACAAACAAAGACGAGTACTTTGCAATCGGCTTTGGGCCGATTCGGGTGGCACAAAGTGGCGCTGCGAAACGCCCTGCAAGTCACCTATTTCTCCGGGGAAACGCCGTACAAGGGAACCCTCGATTCGTGGCCTGCGCCTGTCATTTGCGCAGGAATTTGTTGATATAAAAACAGGAAAATTGTTATGCGACTGATTGCTTATGAGAAGAACGGACAGGCGGCACTGGGCGCCCGGATCAATGATGAACTGGTCGAACTGGCCAGCGGCGACGACACGCTTCCGGCCAGCCTGGAGCAGATCCTGGCGCTCGGAGCGGCCGGCAGCGAGGCGGTTGCCAGGGCCATCGTCGCTGCGAAAAGCCGGATTTCACTGCAGGGTCTGAAATACCTGCCGCCGGTGTTGAACCCGGGCAAGAGCATTTGCGTCGGACTCAACTACGTTGACCATGTGGCTGAGAGTCCGTACAAGGATTTGCCCAAGTACCCGGTGCTGTTTTCGCGCTGGAGAAGCAGTTATGTGGCCCATGGCGATGTCCTGATGCGCCCGCATGTGTCGTTCGAGTTTGACTATGAAGGCGAAGTGGTTGCCGTGATCGGCAAGAGCGGGCGCTACATCACAAAGGAAAGGGCACTCGAGCACGTGGCCGGTTATTCCCTGTTCAATGACGGCTCGATCCGTGACTTCCAGTTCAAATCGACGCAGTGGATGATGGGCAAGAACTTTGACGCCACCGGCTCCTTCGGCCCTGAGTTTGTCAGCGCCGACGAGATCCCTTCGGGCGCTGTCGGCCTGCAGTTGCAGACCCGGCTGAATGGACAGACGGTGCAGAACGCCAATACACGCGACATGATTTTTGACATTGCGACCCTGGTGAGCATTTGTTCGGTGGCAGTCGAGTTGCGCCCCGGCGACATCATCATCAGCGGCACGCCGGCCGGGGTGGGATTTGGCCGCAAGCCGCCCCTGTTCATGAAGGCCGGTGATGTGTGCGAAGTTGAGGTCGAAGGTTTGGGTGTACTGCGCAATTCCGTGCGCGATGAAACTTAAGGACGGATGCCATGAATACATATTCTTCCCGTGCGATTTGCATCGAGCAACATGGCGGCGTCGAGCAGATGAAGCTCGTCAACGTCACGGTCGGCGAGCCCGGTCCCGGCGAGATCCGCATCCGCCATCATGCGATTGGCCTCAATTTCATCGACGTCTACCAGCGCAGCGGTCTTTATCAACTGCCGATGCCAATGCAACTCGGCATGGAGGCGGCCGGCGTAGTGGAGGCGGTGGGCGAAGGGGTCAGCCATTTGAGGGTCGGCGACCGCGCCGCCTATGCCTGCCAGCCACCTGGCAGCTACTGCGAGCGCCGTGTGCTACCGGCCAAGTGTGTCTGCAAACTGCCCGACGCGATTTCGTTCGAGACCGGTGCCGCCATGATGCTCAAGGGCATGACGGCGCAGTTCCTGCTCAAACGCACGCTGCCGCAGGGCGGCCTGCAGGCCGGTGACTTCGTGCTGTTCCACGCAGCGGCCGGCGGCGTCGGGCTGATCGCCTGCCAGTGGGCGAGTGCGCTTGGCTTGCGGTTGATCGGCACTGCCGGGTCGGACGCCAAGTGCGCGCTGGCCAAGGCAAATGGCGCGGCCCACGTCATCAACTATTCAAGCGAGGATTTTGCCGCACGCGTTAAGGAGATCACCGCCGGCAAGGGTGTCAAGGTGGTGTACGACTCGGTCGGAAAGGACACCTGGGACAAGTCCCTGGACTGCCTGTCGCCGTTCGGGCTGATGGCCAGCTTTGGCAATTCATCGGGGCCTGTGGCGCCGATTGCCCCCGGTATCCTCGGACCCAAGGGCTCGCTCTACCTGACGCGCCAGACCTTGTTCACCCACATCGCCACGCGCGAATCCACGCAGGCGATTGCCGATGATCTGTTCGAGGCCGTCGGTAGCTGCAAGGTGACGATCCGCATCGATCAGCGCTATGCGCTGGAAAACGTGCAGCAGGCGCACCGCGACCTTGAAGCGCGCAATACAACCGGATGCTCCATCCTGACACTTTGAAGGCGTCGCGCTTTGGGCGCGCAGCTCGAATTGGTTCAGCGTCAATGCAGGTTAGCTGATAGGCCAGGGTCGAATGCGATGCTGGCAGGCTCAAAAGGGGAATTCAATGACAGGACAGGACTGGCACAGCAAAGTTTCCCGACCGCTCTACGGCATGTCGGTTCAGCGCGGGGTCACGATTCGGACTCGCGATGGCACTGTTCTGGCCTGCGATGTTTATCTGCCTGACCAGCCTGGCCGCTACCCAATCCACCCAAGTTAAGGATCTCGTCGATCAAATGCAGAAATAGATCGAAAAGAACTTGACATATTTGAAATAGGTTTCTGCGGCCAATGAATTTTTTTATTCATTGGCCAACATGTTTCTCAAC
>Ga0214250_1000295_pt1 | contig 17199 bp, 16 predicted proteins | sample TroBogypolimnion_35_FD_153088 | JGI IMG/M metagenome (GOLD analysis project Ga0214250, IMG submission 153088) | Freshwater microbial communities from Trout Bog Lake, WI - 29JUN2009 hypolimnion | ecosystem: Environmental > Aquatic > Freshwater > Lake > Hypolimnion/Profundal zone | place: Trout...
TGGAGAGAATCTCCTTTTTTCCAGCGCTCCCACATTAAATCCTTCTGGGTAGCTGTGTAATAGATTCGAGGTCGTTGTTTCATGGGCAACACTCCTTGCGCTCACGCAGTTGATAGTGTGTTGCATCGACGGGTTGAAATCAAGACCCATAAGAGAAGGTCAGAGCAAAGAAAGATGCCCCTGATTTTACTTCCGCTCTGAAATCTCTTTAGTTTTATTGGCAATTTGATCGGGGGTCAAAATGCGCTTTTCAAACAATATATTGACTGCTGAAACAATCCAGCGCTCGTAATACGTAAGATTGCCGATGATTTCAGATCCTAGATTCTCAACGCCGCGACGCTTTTCTTCAGTGTTAACAATTTGATGGGTAGCAAGTACGTCCAACAGTGCATGACAGCGTTTTTCCCAAGGCAGCATCGAATGCTCTTCCATATTGATGGCGTCAGCATCTTTTCCACCGATATCATTTGGTAAGTGTGAAATCAGACCTTCTGTTGAACTCATGCTTGACCCCTATTCGTCTGTACTAATGATGATTTGACAACAGTAACTCCAATCATCGCATCCCGGGTTACCAGACCAGCTAACTCTTCTTCAGTCAAATGCTCAGTTCCAGCTGGACGTAAAGGCAGAATTAAGTAGCGCATGTTTGCGTTTGAATCATGCACATGGATACTTACTTCATCAGGGATAGTAGTGCCAAATTCTTTTAAGACTGCACGAGGCTCTTTGACTGCTCGAGCTCGATACTGTTTGTTCTTATACCAGTCTGGTGGCAAGCCCAGCACAGGGCGTGGATAGCATGAACAGAGTGTACAAACTACCATGTTGTGAACTTGATCAGTATTTTCATGAACAATGAGATGGGCGCCGTCATACATAGTGATCCCCAGCTCTTCACATGCGGCTGAACCATCTGCTAATAAACGTTTTTTAAACTCCGGGTCTGTCCATGCGCGAGCAACCACTTTGGCCCCAAGTACAGGAGAGCGTGAATCTAAGATTTCAATCTGACGACGATGCTCATCAGTAGTAATCAAACCCGCTTCAATTAACAGTTCACGTACTGCAAGTTCAAGAGTGGCATAGTAGCCATAGGGCTCTTCGTCTTTTGTGACGCCTGGATGGGCATGGTCATGGTCATGATGATCTGGAACTGTCATATTTCCTCCGTTTAAGCAGGCTCGAGCCAATGTTCAGAAATCTCAATCTGGAGTTGATCTAGTGAAGCGCTATGATATTCTGGCCAAAGTTCTTGTTGAGCAAAAGAAACTCGATAAAGCCGAACTTTGCTACCTACATTCTTGCCGTAGGCTTCTTCTTCTGGATTGATGAACTCATCTAAAATACGCTCAATACGACCTGTTTTTCCACGTACATAAAATGGTGTTCGGTAATGTCCAACCGGAGTTTTGTTTTTGATTTTGACTAAATCATTGACCAAAAAAGCAGGGCTAGAAGATTTGGCTAGATCTACGCCTAATCCTTCAACATTCATATGGAGCCCCTCAAGAATTGAAATGTATTCGAAATCTGGGGCGGTAGGTTTGGCAGAATGCCAAGTCAGCTCGAAGGTCTGTTAGATAGATTATTACCACCTTTTTTGATCTAAATCAAACTATCTAATTAGTTATATTAGAAATAACTACTAATAGAATGGGTAAAACTGCGGTACCGAGGGTATGTCACTAGTGGAATGACTCTTCATGGGTAAAAGCAGCTAAATAGTAATGTCGATTTACTCAACAAAACATGATCTGAGATCAGGAGCGTCTAACGATCCATAGGAGAGCTTCGCAGACAATAAAAAACCCGCTCAAAAGCGGGTCGGAACTCAAAAATAAAAGTATTTTATGGTTTAGGATTCATACGATACAGTAGATCCAAGTCATTACGATGATATGGCTCAGCCAAATCATTAGCAACATCAGCCATAAAAGCTGCAAAATCTTGAGTATCTTCTAATGCTGCTGCATGAGCTGGATTTTCCCAGATTCCATAACCTTCAATCGTATTTTGCGTTTGATTACCAACAATAATGACATCATGAAGATCTGCATTATGTGCCAAAACCTCTGAAGCAAATTGATGATAACGATCACAAACCTTCTTGTAACTTCCAGGTTTAGTTTTTAACCAGCTATGTCCAACATGTGCCATTTCGTATTCCTTTATGGTGAGAGCTATTACATAATTGCAATTAGCTTTATTGCTACTGCATAAATTTTCTCTAAAGCTACTAGGCATTTGCAGAGCAGCCATTAATTCCAATGGAATCTCTAGGGAACTCCCCGACCCGAAGTGACCTTTCAGAGCAATAAAAAGTCACCCTGTAGAGTCTTCTCTTTATCAATCCATAAAATTCAAATTACTTACGGACAACATCATGACAATCAGCAACAGGCCCTGCCGCTTTATTTGAGGGATTTGGTGTGGTAGTTGCAAAACACAAAGCAATTTTATTTGGATTAAGAACTTTAAATGTATAAGTTCCATCCTTATCAGCCATTACGCCACTTATTAGATCGCTTGAAAATGAGCCTACGATAGGAATAATGTGCTTTTCAATCGCAACCGTTCCAGAAAACATATTATTCGATTGTTTGTCAAATTTATAAGAAACCGTTTCTTTTAGAAATCGAATTTCGTTTGCCTTGCCATTGGGATAGTGACTTCCAGCACCAATGACAGCATCATTGGTTTCGCCAACCCAAGTTCCAATCACATTGGGAGCTTGTTGAGCCATGACTGAAAATGAAAATCCCAGCCCTAGCAATACTGCCATGAATACTTTATTCATAATGACCACGCCTCTTAATAGTTTTATATACCTGCAAGACGAGGGCAACTAATTGATGCCCTTACCTTGAAGCTCTATATTCAAATTCTCAGGCATGGCGCTTAATGACTATTAAGCCGAAGAGGGAGTTTTCTTAAAATCAGCATGACCCTCATATTGTTATAGGTCAAATGATTTATCAGTTATTTCATCAAAAGTAAGGGTAAGCCCTATTAACCTCTTTGATAGCCTAGGTAAAGGAGGTCTTAGTTGTTAGCTTGTGTTGAAATGTGCCTTATGAGCAGACTTATTGGGCGATCACCAAATATCAACCTATTGATTTGGGTGGTCTGTTTTTTGACTTTTTTTATAAGCACGCCCTCCATGTCTCAAGTAATAACTACCAGCGTAGGAGGCTCTTTCCCACTATTTAATGGGCAAGATACATCAGCCTGGAATAAAACTGGAAACGCCAATTGGTACCCAATTAATAATGGGGTTGCTGTAAATCAGGGATCTGGAATGCTGGTGGGTAAATACTCTTTTACTGACTATCAACTCCAATTTAATTACAAAATTGATGGGGGGACTCAATTTAGCCTATTTACCCATTGCTTAGACCCCAATAACATTGTCCCCAATTCGGCTATAGAGATAAACCTTTCTAGCACTCCCAGTAAAGGCTATGGGGCTGGGTCGGTAATGGGGCTAATTAAGGCTCCTAAAATACTGGTGGTCAACCAAACAAACACGGTTTTCATTAGCTCTGAATCAAACCAGCTCACTGTAATTCTTAATGGTGTTACTGTGGCAAATAAATTGGACTATCAAAACTTTCAAACAGGCCCTCTAGCAATTCAATTTGGAGGAGGCAAGCTAGAAATTACAAACTTCAGTGCCATTATTCCAAGCCGCTGGTGACCATTATTTCCAGAATAGAGTTCACACCATCCCTTAAATACTCTAAAGGACCGACGCCATCAAACACATCTGCCTTCCCAGATTGATGGTTTACTAAAGTGATGCATTTACAGGCTGTTGGATGGTTTGAGGTGAAGTCTATGGCCAACCCAGCAAGATTCCAACGCACCAAGTTATGTGGCTATGGGTTTTAAAAAAGTTAGCTATCTAGTAATAACAGGCACTTCAGATTGCTTATCAAGGCCCCTCTTGCAGATGATCAACTTCGAAGTAAGTTGCCTGTGGCTCAGTAGTAAACCCATCTTTAATTTGTGATTGGATTGTGGGTAATAAAACACCATCTAAAAATCTCTGCCAACTTTCTTTTGAGTCATGAATAGCAACTACTGACCAGCCACCAGGCGAAGGTCCAGCTGCATGATATAGCTGACGTGCTGGAAGACTTGCCCCGCCATGAGGATGAGCTACTGCAATTTCTGCATCGTATTGAGCTTTAGTGCCATTTGGATAAAAGTGAATAATTCCATAAGCCATTTTTAACTCTCTTTCGAAGTGAAGTTTAGAGACTTCAAAATCTGGGGCGATAGTCTTAACAGGGTGTTAAGACAGCTCGAAGGTCTGAAAGGTCATTCTACATAGTTTGTGATGTAGATCAAATACTTTTAAGTGCGTAATTTGGTGTAATGTCACTGGCTAATCGGATGTTTGGCCTGCCCAGCACGATTCGAACGTGCGACCTACGCCTTAGAAGCCAATCACTAAGCCCTAAAGACTCTACCCAGCTATTTTTAAATTAATTTACATTCTTTTTTACTTCCATAAAGTGGTACAGCGTCTGGAATACAAAGGTACCAAACAACGTAAGGACTAAAACAATGACCCCTGATGGTTCGGTTGTGACCCCATTGATAAAAAGAAAAACAAACAAAGATAGGTTAATGAGAACACCACACCATAGAATCACAGCGCTAGTACCAGTTTGCTTGCGAATTCTTAAATGCCCAAAGGTAATTACGCCGAATAAAAGCAGGAAAGCCATGCTAGCCATTTTCCCGACAATCTCAAGTGGAAAGCATAAAACTAAAGCAATCACAATGGCAGAGGAAAGTAATAAAGGCCTTACTTGACTCTGCTGCATTACCCTGGATAACCACGCTATGTTGGCGTGCTCATGAATAACAGTACCAAGCACTTTTGAGGCAGTAAAAATCGTAGCATTGACTGCTGCTGCACATGCTATCAATGCCGCAATGCCAATCACAATAAAACCCGCTTTACCTAACAAAATATTGGCTGCTGTGCCAAGGGCGTTACCTGGATTTAATTTAAGAACATCAAGGGGCGTCACCTCAATAGCAACCCAACTCACCAATACATACAAAAAGATGATTAAAGGAACAGCGATGAGCATTGCCTGAGGAATTGTCTTTTTTGGCTCAACCATAGATCCTGCAGCACTGCTTACTACTGCAAATCCTTGATAATTGACATAGAGCATCCCAGTGGCAATGGCAATGCCCTCAAATGAGCCCCCAAAAAAATGAGCATTTGCAATATCAATATGGGCTATTCCGATGCCGCTAAAGCCAATAAGGGATAAAAATACTAAGCCAATCGCAATGGATCCCGCAAGCCCCACAACACTAGCGCCCAATAGATTTAATAGGGCAAAGACTAATACTAGTGCAGCCCCTATTAATTTAAGCTCCAATCCAGTAAAAAAGTTACCAGTTAAAACAGCAATAAATTCTGAAAATCCAGCTGCATACAGTGCGGTTGAGATCAAAAAGCCGAGGTAAAAGAAAAGATTCATCCAGCCAGCAATGAAACCGTCGCCATAAGCTGCAACAATATATCCAGCAGGACCGCCACTCATCGAAAAAGTAGCACTCATTCTTGCGCAAGAATAGACTGTAAATAATACGGCTATACCCGCCAATAAAAAGGGTGTTGGAAAATGAGTTCCTGCTGTTAGGTTCGCAAAACCCAATACCGTAAATAAGCCAGAGCCCATCATGCCGCTTAAGCTCATCGTAATGGCAGAGAATAGGCCAATATGATTGGTACTTTTGATTTTGGGTTTTTGGAAACTATTCATTCAACATAAATAATACTATTAAGAGCGAAGTTGCTCCCACGCTCGATCCAATCTCATCCATAAGCTAGACAAGCTTGTTCATGAGTAAGTCAATGAGACGCAATAGACAGCCTAGGTTTATATGAAGTAATCTGGAATTTAGCCTGCCCAGCACGATTCGAACGTGCGACCTACGCCTTAGAAGCTGGAAAAATGAGCCAAAACAACAGCACGAACAATGCATTTAAGGTGCTGGCTTTTGGTGTGGCATCAGCACCGAGAGTCGTGGAGTTAGCTGGACTTGGGTGGAAGTTGACAGGCATTCACAGGCGGCCGAATGGTCGGTGAGGAAATTTGTCGGGTAAACCGACAAAAAAAACCACCCTAAGATAGTTTTGAGGTTTCGAAGTGGCTAGGAGCTTAATCGCTTTGAAGCTTAGTCAAGATAGTCCATATCTAAATGATATGTTTCACGCAATCCAAACCAGCATACAGCTGCAATCACCATTACTCCGATAGCAACAAGCCTAACAGCTATCAGTACATCAAAGCCATGACCCTTCAGAAATAGAAAAGAAGCGGTAATTAAGATAATAGTGCTACGCCCCATATTCAATGCAGAAGTAGCAGCAGTTGACCGGATATTAGTGCCAAACTGCTCAGCTGACACCATGTTTACCAAGACCCATAAATTAGTTGCACCCATTAATGCGCAAACGATATAAAACATGAATGCTGATGGTGCTTCAAGCGTTAATCCAAATATCAGAACGCAGGCATTCAGTACAAGAAATATTGCTAGCACTTTTTTGCGCGACTGAAATAAATAAGATAAGTAGGTGCCTAGAAAATCACCTACAACTGAAAAGGCCGAATAGATTATGAATCCAAATCCCACCTTGATTGGCGCATATGCACCCATTGCCTTCATAATTTCAGGAGAAAAAGTTAAAAATAGTCCTATTGCAAAGAAGTTCGGCATTAGTATAAATACAGCACAAGTAAATCTCTTAAATAAATCATATTCTTGAAATAAGCGAAAAAATTGACCACGGTTATTAGTTGCAATTTTAGTTTTAGTAAACAACTCTGATTCTTTAAGTCGAGACCGAATAAGTAATAGTAGGAGTCCCCCTACACCACCAATCATGTAAGAAGTTCGCCAATCAAAATTTGTTCCAATCAGTCCTGCAAGGACCATTCCTAAAAAACCAAAAAATACAAAGAGTGCTATGCCCCAGCCACGCGCATGCCCTTTAAGACTTTCGGCTACTATCACAAGCCCAACGCCAATTTCACCTGCTAAGCCAAGGCCAGTAATAAATCTAAGAATTTTATAAGTTTGAATATCTTGTACATAAGCACACAACAAAGAAGCAATGGAATAAATCAATACGGAAGAAATTAAAGTAGCTTTACGACCAATTTTATCGCCTAAGATCCCCCAGATAATGCCCCCCAATAAGAGTCCTGCTACCTGTATCTGTAATATAAAAACCCCTTGTTGAATAATCGAAGAACTATCTAGCCCTAGATCAGTGAGAGCGGAAATGCGCGTGACGTTGTAGAGGAAAAAATCGAACATATCAATTGCATAGCCTGCTCCAGCTATAAGTACTGTGGCATTAAAAATATTGTTGTACTTGTTGTTTTTGAAATATCTGAACATTTTTTTATATCTTTTGGCTATTCAGTAATTGGTGATTAATGATGGGATCAAGAAACTCAAGAAGTGGCTGGTAAAGAATTCACGTATCCATTTTGATTTGGATCTGTAAGTGACTTTTAAACTTCAACCTCGAAATCACCGAGATATTTAGAGAAAATAAAAAATGAAAACCCATTCGATCATGGATAGGGTTTTCATTTAAATCAAAAATTACTTAGCTGGGGTCATTATGATGGTTTGTGCGGCAAAATGGCCCGTATGCGTATTCCGTGCTGTACCAACACCAGACATGGATTTATCATCAATATGTAGAGTCCAGGTTAAATATTCACCAACGATTTGCACAAACTTACCGTCAGCAGATATTGTCCCAACAAGAAATCCTTTGTATCGAGGACTTTGAACCGTTACTTCTAAATGCTGCCCAGTTTGCTTAACAAATGTAACAAGCCATTTTTCTGTAAAAGAAGATCGTGCAGCTACTAATACTTGCTCTTTTTTTGTTAAATGCAATGGATGCTTTGGATGGTGCGGTGCCGGTGTTCCATGCGCTGTTACAGCGATGTTTGCATTCCATTTGGCTGCTAATTTTGGTAATTTTGCCATGTTGAGTTACTTTCTATAAAAAATTAATGCATTTAAGGAAGGGTAACTAAGTAGAGCAACTTGTTAAGAGCTTGATTACTATGTTAAATTTAGTATCTACCTTAATTTGATATAAATCAAATGGTTTATGTGCTAGTTCATCAAAACCAAGGGTTATCCTTCTAGCGGTAGCGCTGGAAATGATTTTTGGATGTTGGTGAGAGACTCTTAATGGCCTTGATTTCAACCCGTCGATGCAACACACTACCAACTGCGTAAGCGCAAGGAGTGTTGCTCATGAAACAACGACCTCGAATCTATTACACGGCTACTCAGAAGGCTTTAATGTGGGAGCGCTGGAAAAAAGGTGATTCTCTCCAGCAAATTGCCCAGTTATTTGATCGCCACCACTCGGCAGTTCAACGAATTTTGGCTGAGAGCGGCGGCATCAGACCACCAGAGCGAACTCGATCCAAACTAGCACTTACTTTAGCTGAACGTGAAGCCATCTCACGCAGCCTAGCAAGCGGTCAATCCATGAGATCGATTGCCACTGAGTTAGGTAGATCACCTTCCACGATTAGTCGTGAGATTGGTCGTAATGGTGATCCGAAGAGTTATCGAGCCAATCAATCAGACCAGGCTGCCTGGGATCGAGCGCATCGCCCTCAGACTTGTAAACTAGTCTTGAACAAAACTCTGGCGCATCTGGTGGCAGATAAACTCCAGCACTACTGGTCACCACAACAGATTGCCGGTTGGCTAAAACAGACTTATCCAGATCAGGAGGACTATCAGGTGTCACACGAAACGGTCTACCGTAGCCTCTTCATCCAAGCCCGCGGAGCCTTAAAGAAAGAGCTCACACAGCACTTACGACGTAGCCGCATCATGCGTCGTTCACGTCATCACACCCTTAAAGATATCGGCCTTGGAAAAATTAAGGATGCAGTCTCGATCAGAGAGCGGCCAGCTGAGGCAGAAGATCGAGCTGTTCCCGGTCATTGGGAAGGCGATCTTTTGTATGGAGATGCCAATAGTCAGATCGCCACTCTCGTGGAGCGCCAAACCCGTTACGTCATGTTGGTGAAGGTGGCTCGTAAAGACAGTGAGACGGTGGTTAATGCACTTATCAAGCATGCCCGCAAGTTACCGCAAGAGCTATATAAATCCTTAACGTGGGATCGGGGTAAAGAGATGTCTGAACACAAACGCTTTACTCTAGCTACCGATGTGCAAGTGTACTTTTGCGATCCTCAGCATCCCTGGCAACGAGGGTCTAATGAAAATACCAATGGTTTATTAAGACAATACTTCCCAAAAGGAATGAGCCTGGCCAATTACTCACAAGCCAAACTCAATGCAGTGGCAAGGCAACTCAATGAACGCCCTAGAAAAACACTAAACTATCAAACACCGGCAGAACGTTTTGCCCAATCTGTTGCATTGACGGGTTGAAATCAAGGCCGTTCTCTGCCACCCAGCCGCCAACAATTGCCTAGTTTTGAGCGTCTACATGGCGCCCCATAATAGCGACCTGACCGTCACGTAACCGGACACATCAGAGTCGGGTTAAACCGACACCCCATCACCAGGGTCAAAAGTTCACCTGAGTTGCCGATAGTCTGCCAGGATCCTCCACGCTAGACCCAAGGCCACTCTTACGCTAGACAAGCTCTTAGATGATTCGATCAATATCGAGCCAATGGACCAGCCTGAAACAACAATAATTAATAGGGTTTGTGGCCTGCCCAGCACGATTCGAACGTGCGACCTACGCCTTAGAAGCTTTAAAAATGAGGCTAAACAACACTAAAAACAATGGGATCAAGGTGTTGGCTATTGGTGTGGCATACACACCGAGAACCTTGGTGTCGGGTGGAATTGGGTGGAAGTTGACAGGCGTCCGCAGGCGGTTGGATGGTCGGACATCGAATTTGTCGGGTTAACCGACAAATATGGAATGCAGACGCAACATGAAGCGCATCAGAATTTCTTTAACTACTAAATGCTGCTTGCGTGAGTTTCTCTACCGTAGTTCGCCTCTAGCTGGCCAATATAGAGATTTTTGACATGGCTAACTTCTCCAGACTTGATAGCTCCATCAGCAGATATGACGCGCTCTTCCTCAAGATTTAACTCGGCCAAGGTCGAAGCAAATATCTCAATTAATTCAGGGTGTAGCCTGAGTAATTTCTGTAGCGATTCTTTACTGAGCTCATAAATCAGCGCATCTGCTTCAGCAGTAACCGTTGCAATATGTGGCATGAGCGCAAATAAAGCCTGACGCCCAAAAAACTCTGTAGCAATAAAGCGTTGCTTTACTAATGAATCGTTTGAATTAACCATCAGACGTGATGCCATTCCTTCAGCAATAATAAAGATGGCATCATTACGCTGTCCAGCGTGAACAATGATATCCCCAGGTTTAAAGCGGCGAGAAACCAACTCATTACCGATGCTGACCCATACCTCTTTAGAACATTGATGAAACAACCTAACCTGCTGGACTAGGTGATACAGATCTAAAGAACGATTGGCAATTTTGATTCTATCCTCAACCTCTGCACCAGAAGAGATTGTGATATTTGCTACTCGCATGCACTCTAAAACGCTCTTAATAATGGCATGCTCCGCAGGCTTTCGATCGCGATAGTCTGTGATGACATATTGAATTTCATACTTAACGCCTGAATCGGTTAATTCTCGGGCATATACATATGGCGGAGAGACAAATTTCACTCCAATGGCGCCAAGGGTTGCAGCATACAAAATACGCTCAGCACTTTCAACCGAAACATCGTAATCAATACTGAAGCTAAGGCTCTGTTTGGTGTTCGCATTCGGCAAATCTTGATTAATAACCACCGCATCAGAAATTTTGACGTTTGGGATATAGATTGCTTCAAGTGAATCTGTTAGTAAAACCGTATTACGCCAAGTAATCTGATGGACTCTACCAACATACTCACCGATCTTGACCTTGTCGCCAACCTTGAAGGTGTCCTCAAAGTTCAGCATGATGCCGGTAGCTAAAGCAACAGCAAAGTCTTTTAATGCAAAACCTAGAATTGCTGCAGATCCAGCACCAGTCACAATCAGTGCTGAAATATTTTGCTTAAAGACCAATGACAGAATGAGGCAGCCGCCAATAAAGATGACAATGCCAGAGCAAATATCACCGATTAAGTTGGGTACCTTGACGTTCCAAGCACGCTCGATGTATCCATGAATAAATTCTTGATTAAAGATGCGTGCGGCTAAGAATGTGAGCGAAGCACTAAAAGCGCCTACTACCCATTGCCATACCATCTCATCCGGAAATCCGGTAACTAGCGCTATAGGCCCAATAAAACTGTCCCGCATCAGACTTAAAAAGCCCAAGGCGATTGTTAAGACAGCTAAGAATCGATAACCTTTTTTCATTGAAAGAATTCCTGTTATTGAATCTTAGGCTGCTGTTGGGAAGCGAACTAGGAAACCAGGGGCATCAGTTGAACCAGCCTCTAAGGTGCCTCCAAAATGCTCGATCACCGCCTTAGCCAAAATAATACCAATCAACTTTTCACGTTTTCCATCAGAGATGAATCCAGTAGATAACTCAGCCATAAATTGACGAGCCTCATCGAGCAAAGCGGCAGTAGGTGCCAGGGATCCTGCATAAGCTGATCCTGAAAAGTTCAGAATCAATGAATCCTCTCCATTTGAGCGCAAAGCGATGTTGAGTTGTCCAGAACCAGATGCATGTGTCGTATGCGTGATTAATCTAGAAATGGCACCAGCTAGTAATCGGCTATCCCCATAGGTAGATGGCATGTCATCTAGAATATCGATATTCACTTGCAAGTTTGGCAAGCGTCTCGAAAGGTCTAGGCTCTTCAAGACATCTTCCAAAACGGCTGGAACAGAAAGCAGCTTAGCTTCCGCTCTGACTAAGGTTTGACGAAATAACTCGATCTGCTCATAGTCGGCCACAAGATGCCGAAGGCTATCAATTTCTTGAATCGAAAAGTCAACTCTATTGTCGATATCACCTTTATTTGAGGCACTACCCGCCTCTAACGCGTGCTTGATACCGGAGATTTGACCTGAGACAGCTAGCAAAGGACTATTAATGGCCGCCATCAAATTAGAGAAATAGCGTCGTTTAAGAGTTTCCAGATCTTTGAGCTTCTCAATGGCAGCATCACCCCGTGCCAAGCGATCCTTAAGTGCTCTTCTTTCGGCACCAATTGAACCCAACATACCGGTACGCAAGTGATCTAATTTTGAATAGCCAGCAACCAATGCAGCGGCCAGTAACAAAAATAAAATACCACCCTTAATGACTGCAGATTTAAAAGCAGCATTAAATTGGTCTGTCAAATCATCCACCATAGCAATGGTGATCGTTGGTTTTCCTACAAAGTTGTATATCGGAAACGCTTTGACATAAATTTTTTGACCATTATTGTCAACAATCTTGTGTTCTTTACTTCTAGGATCAAAATCAATTGCTTTAATAATATCGCGTGTCGCAGGATCAGAATAGTAGATGTAAATATCTTCACCTTTTTCGGCATCTTCTTTTTCATTTCGTGCGCGCTCTACTTGAGCAAAGCGTTCTTTGGTAATACTCGCCGCCCATTTGAAATGCGAATCTGCTGATGCGCCGTTTAATGGAATTGAAAAGTCGCTCACAAACTCAAGAACTCCGTAGAACTTATCTTCCCAGATGACGGGCACAATGCCACGAATACCAATAACACCGCCCTGCCCAGTCTCGACAGCCATGATGCGTTCTTGTCTGGCATTGGCAGCTACAACAGATGCACGGAATTTAGAGCCATCAAACTGTCCTAGCTCTGGGGCACCTGCTCTATAAAACATCGTAGATGGTGGTATCCAAAAGTTCAATTGAGCGACTTCATGCTTCTCTTTTAAGAAAGCAAAGAATGGATCTATCTGTGCCGACAAAGCAGATCTATCTCTTTTGATGAAGGGATCGATAGTAACTCTGCTACGCAATAAGGTGTCCGCACCAATGCCCATCGCCCGAAACCTGGCTTGCTTAAGCTCTGTGAATACCACCTCAAATTGTTTAGAGCGGCCGTCTGCTAGCTCGACAACATTCTCAGTCTGTGTTTTATATGATGAGGTTGCATAAAAAATAGAAATGAGTGCGGAGCCCAAGACCAAGCTGATCACTAAACCTACACTGAGTTTATGTTTCGTCTGAGGTGTAGACACCACACCAATAGTGGCAGCTTTATCAGTCGAAGTTTCTTGATTCTTTTCAGCCATTCCGGCTCCCATTGGTAAATGAACTCAATATTCCTAAATCGAGTAATCAATTGATTGCGGTAGATTATGAGGCAAAAGTGGCAAATTGCCACCCTCCCTATTCACCGATACGTGGCAGTCTCATGGGCCAGTCAGGCTTTTGGCCTGCCCAGCACGATTCGAACGTGCGACCTACGCCTTAGAAGGGCGTTGCTCTATCCAGCTGAGCTATGGGCAGATAAATGCTGGATTTGAAGCTACTATCTAGAACTAAATAGAGTTGGTGGTCGGAGTACAAGGATTCGAACCTTGGACCCCCTGCTCCCAAAGCAGGTGCGCTACCAGGCTGCGCTACACTCCGACGGAACCGATATTCTACACTGCAATGCCCTTTTAAGGCAAATCCTGTAAGATCCTGCCCAATGAGAGCCTTTTTCCACCGTCAGATACGCCAGCAATTACGAAGTGTTTTCGTCGTTGGATTGCTGCTGGTTTGCCTGCTCGGAACTCACTGGCTGGGGTTCTCTCATGGCATTTCTCATAGCGGTCTAGGGACCTCATCCCAAATCTTGGGTGCAGGCAGTCAAAGCTGTGATGAAAACGCTGCGATTACCCATAGCTCAGCAAGCTGCCATTTATTTGATGCTTTAACTTTAGCGAGTTTTGTACCGACAGATAGTTTGGTCTTGATTGCGTTGTCTGCCTATATAGAGATAAATTCTTCTTTTGCCAAAACGGTTGACTATCAAACGGCTGAATCACCCTACCAGTCTCAAGCCCCTCCTCGCCTCATCCTTTAAAACTGCTTGGGGATGCGTTAGCGCTCCCATGTTTTGAACAACCACCTTTTTAGTGGTTTGCCTGGATGAAATATGAAACGCCTCTTTGCTTTCTACCTCTGTAGAGTTTTTTGTCTCATTGGATTGCTTCTAATGAATAACACTTGGTCTCAAACCCAAGCTGAGGCATTGCCGCAACTCGATGTTAGTGGCGTTAATGAACAAGGGCTATTAAGCCCCAATAAAATACTCGCTGGCGATGAGTTACAAAATAAATTGGCCGGCACCCTTGGTGCCACCCTCGCAAATGAATTAGGAGTATCTGCCACCGGTTATGGTGCCGGTGCATCCAGACCAGTGATGCGCGGACTTGAAGGTGCGCGCGTACAGATTTTGCAAAATGGTTTATCAGTTGGCGATGTATCGAGTATCTCTGCAGATCATGCAGTAGCCAACCCCATTCAGAACGCCCACCAAATTGAGATCCTACGGGGTGCTAGTGCTTTGGTATATGGCTCCGGCTCTAGTGGCGGCTTAGTCAACGTCGTCAATGACCGCATTGTGACTTCTATGCCCGATATGGTGTCTGGTGCAATTAATACTAGCTATGAAACCGTCAACCAGGGCAAGACTGCCAACATTGAAGTAGATGCACCGGCTGGGCCGCTAGCGCTTCACTTTGATTCTGCAGTGAGCAATAGTAATAACTATCAAATACCGGGGTATGCCGAACAAGGCGGTCCAAACGCTAATTGGTCAATTAATCCTAATCAACCGGTCAACGTTCCCTATAGCGGCAAACTACCCTTCTCCTATAGCAATCAGAATAGTCTTGGCTTGGGCGCTACTTACATTCGAACAGACGGCTATACCGGCGTTTCTCTCGAGCGCATGAACCATAACTACGGCATCCCCACTTATGACGGTGGCTTTATTCAGCAATCACAAAATCGTTACGACTTTAGCCATCAAACCAATGATCCTTTTGATGGCTTCTCATCCATCAAAGTCAGTGCTGCCAATACCAACTATCAACATACCGAATTTACCAACACTGGGGTTGCAGCCACCCAATGGAATAACACTGCTACTGAAGCCCGTGTAGAAATGATGCATAAAGAGTTTCTGGGCTCCAAGGGTGTAATTGGTGCACAAGTAAATGGTGCCACATTAAATGCTACAGATCTGTCTAGCAATAATTACGCCATTGTTCCGCAAACGAAGTCCAATTCCTCCGCGCTCTTCTGGGTTGAGGAGGGTCGCTATGGTCCAGTCAAAACAAGTTTAGGCGCACGCTATAGCTATGCTGGTCAAAATCCCAACTTGGCGACACAGTTTCCCAGCCCAAGCAGTCAAGGAGTGCCATCTTCTTATGGGCCGCCGACACTGCAAAACCGTCAATTTAATTTAATGTCGTATTCAGCGGGTGGCATGCTCGATGTTGCTCGTGGCTATGGCTTAGGTTTGAGTTACACGGTTTCGCAAAGAGCACCAACACCACAAGAGCTCTACTCTTATGGGCCACATGATTCGACGGCGACGTTTGATATTGGTAACGCTAACTTGGCTACCGAGACTTCACATAACGTGGAGCTCAGCTTCCAAAAAACACTAGGGCTATTTCGTAGTAAGGCAAGCCTGTACCGCAATCAATTTAGTAACTACATCTATGGCTTTTACACGGGGGCTTACAGCACAGTCAATAACTTCTCGGTTGTGCAAGCATCTCAAGCCAGCGCAAATATCAAAGGCGCTGAAGGAGAGCTCACTTACAACTGGAATCAAAATGGTGTTGGTGGCAGAGTCTTTGGTGATATCTCTCAAGGATCTTTTAACGCTGGCGGCAATCTACCCTTGCAGCCTGCCCCACGACTTGGCAGTGAACTGGCCTATCAACGCGATGGTTGGTTAACGAGTGCAACTTATATTTATAGCTACCAACAAAACAGATTGGCCACTTGGGAAGTTGGGCCAACCCCCAGCTATAACTTAGTCAATGCCAACCTGTCTTACACAGAAAGAGTAGGCAAGATTAATTGGACCGGCTATGTGATGTTGAAAAATCTACTCAATGAAGAGATTCGGTATGCCACTTCACCGATGGCCGTCAGGCTCTATGCACCGCAACCTGGCAGAAGTTTGATGGTCGGTGTCAGAGCTGCGTTTTAAATCTGCTGCTTATCCAAGATATTTAATGAGGATCGCCCCAATCATTCCGGATCCCAGGATGACAAAGACTGGATTAATTTTGGTTCTCAGAATCAAATAAAGCGTAACAAGAGCTAGAGCAAGCGTGATGGGGCTAACGATCGATGCCTTAGCTACCGCATACACACCAGAAGCCATCAGGCCAATAGAGATGGGTTCCAAAGCATTCTGAATAGAGCGACGCCAAGGGCTATCGCCAAAACGATTCCATACTCGCCCCACATAAAAACACAAAATGCTGGATGGCAAAAAGAATGCCAGTAAAACCACTCCTGCGCCAACAAGTCCTGCAACCTGAAATCCAATCACCAAGACCATCAGCATATTTGGGCCAGGGGCAACTTGACCCATACTATAAATATGCACGAATTGCGTATGGCTAATACCAAACTGATGGGCTAATAAGGTCTGCATTTCTGGCAAGACTGCTGTACCGCCCCCTACCGCCAAAATTGATAAGAGTGCAAAGCTAAGTGCTAATTGAACATACAGACTCATGACTTAGCGCTCGGACGATAAAGATAAAGACATACTGGGGCCATGATGAGTAAAACCAATGGCAGTGACAGCTTGACAATACTCATCAAGCAAAAGGTGGTGACAATAATGACCAGAGACTTCAAATGCCGCCAGTGATCCTCGCCAATGCGATAGGTAATGGCAGCCAACAATCCGCAGGCAGCAGCAGCTATGCCAGCCAAAATGAGATTGGCTAAGGGGTGGTCGGTATTTTTGGCATAGGCTATGCCAATGGCTAAAACAAATAGAGAGCCAGGAAGAATCAAACCGAGGGCAGCACTAATGGCGCCGCGCACTCCTCGTAGGTGATCACCAGCCAGAACGGCTAAATTAACAGAATTGAGCCCAGGCATGGTCTGACTAATAGCCAGATAACCCATGAATGCATCGGAAGATA
>Ga0214250_1000299_pt1 | contig 17083 bp, 15 predicted proteins | sample TroBogypolimnion_35_FD_153088 | JGI IMG/M metagenome (GOLD analysis project Ga0214250, IMG submission 153088) | Freshwater microbial communities from Trout Bog Lake, WI - 29JUN2009 hypolimnion | ecosystem: Environmental > Aquatic > Freshwater > Lake > Hypolimnion/Profundal zone | place: Trout...
GCCGCCATAGATCCCCTCGGTCGAAAAGGCATACTGTCCCTTGGCGGGCCGGGGATCTTCCAGGTCGGTGGTGAGGGCGGAGTACATCCGGTCATGGATGACAGCACCTGCGACAAGCGGCAGCTTCAGGGAGTTCTCAAGGTCGCCCATACCGAGTACGCCACCGCCCTCACCGCCGCCCTCGCCGCCTTCTCCTCCTTCACCGCCTTCGCCGCCGCCACCAGGCACTGGAATAATCCTCGCGATGTACACCTGACTGATACCGTTCAGGTTCCCCTGACCGATAACCGTGTTGCCGTCGACAGAGACGAAGAGAGCGCTATTCAGGATATTCCCTGCGGCAAGGGGGCTGCCGCCATTGGCCACAATCCAGTCTTCCACCGATTGCATCCCGGTCGGTTGCGACCAGCGAAAGGCGATATTGACAGGAGGGCCGCCGGCTATTATTCCAGAACTCGAATAGCCGACAACGACAGAGCCGTCCGGGTTGAGTGCATACGCGTTGGCATAAGAGCTCGCACCGCTGAAAAGGGAGCCAAGATCCTGCATAGTATTCGTCGAAGCAGTCCACATGAAGGCGTGGGTTTGATTACTGCCCGGGGTCGTACTCGAACTCCCGACAACGATGGTGGCATTCGGGTTGAGTCCGAAGGGCGTCGAATCTCTACCGCCAAGGGTGCCGAGGTCCTGCATTCCCGTAGTCTGGGTCCAGCGGTAGGCGTGAGTGGCTGCATTCCCTGTAAGCGACGAAGCCCCGATAACAACAGAACCGTCCGTGCTGACCCCAAGAGCATATGAAGAACCGCCAAGGTTGCCGAGATCCTGCATCCCCGTAGCCTGGGTCCAGCGAAATGCATCGGTTAAGCTGCTCGTCACACTCGCATTGCCGACAATGACAGAACCGTCCGGGGTGATTGCGATAGCTTGAGAAATTTGACCGCCAAGGGTGCCGAGATCCTGCATTCCTGTAGCCTGGGTCCAGCGGAATGCATGAGGAGTAACTTGATCGAGATACGCGTCTCCGATAACGACGGAGCCATCAGCACTGACGCCAGAAGCAGTAGACATAGTTCCGCCAAAGGGATCGCCGAGGTCCTGCATTCCCGTAGCCTGGGTCCAGCGGAATGCATGCCCAGTGGTGACCGACTCTTGCGTCGACCCGACGACAACGGAACCGTCCGGGGTGACGGCATTTGCAATCGAAGTAAGTCCTAAATTTCCGAGGTCCTGCATAACACCGCTCGACAAGGACCAGAGGAACGCGTTACGAGCTGAATCGCCAGCTGTATACGACTGCCCGACTACGAAAGCACCGTCCGGGGTGGCTGCTCCGAACGTGGAGCTGGAACCGCCAAGGGTGCCGATTCCCGTTATTTCAGCAACCGGTTCGTCGGCATAGGCCGGCATCCAGCCTCCGGCACCGGCGATAAAAGCAGATCCGATGGACACAAATGCCCATCGGATCAGATTTGTCCTGGGATGCAAAGAAAGTTTCATTCATTCTCCTTTATTGTTTTGATATCTTGCACTTCAGTTTTTTGATAGATCCGGTTTGTGTTATTCTTACAATGCTTGCAAGAGTTGTTACGTTCTCTGTCAGGGTCTACAAATAAAACAGGTCAGGAATATTTGCAAGTTTGTTGAAGCAACTTACTCCATTTGAAATTTTTATATCATTAATATACCGTTCTATTGCAATAGATAAAGCGACAATAGAGCAAACGCTCTTCTTTGTTATGAAAACATCGTCCATCCCCCAAGGAACGAACACGGAAAGGAAGAAGTGGATCACGGAAAGGAAGAAGTGGGTCGCGGGGAGGAAGACAAAAAAAACAGAAAAAAATGATTCGGCAGCATGTGGGAGCCATGCCTTACGGCCTGGCTCCCACATATCCGGAAATTGCGGGCACAGTGAAAAGCACTCCTTTGCCTTAACCGTGAAAATCAGAAGTATACGACAAAGCCTGCGTCCACAAGGTAGGCGGGGACATCGAACTTCTCTCCGACATTGACCTGGAGACCGCAGGTCACGTGAAAGTCTTTCGCACTCGGATCCGGCACAAAATCAAGCCCGGCCCGTAATTCAACCCAGTCCTTGCTCAAATCCATTGTTTGAGAAAAGTTGCCCAGCGAATCAACCCCGATCAGCGTGCCGCTTACCGTATCCTGATTACTGGACAGCCGGACCACATAGTTGGCGTCAAAATTGAGATTCAGCAGAGGCGTCACTGCCTGCTGCACCGCTACGCCGCCGCGCAGGAAGCTGTCCTCAAGCGTCGTGCCGTTAAACAGGGCGGGAAATTCACCGCCGTTTTCGGCATACGCGCCCAGGTTGCTGCGCGTCCAGTCAAAACTCACTTTCGGAATAACCAGGGTCTTCGGCGTAACCCGGAACCCGTAGCCGACCTCCGCCGCATATCCGTACTGCTCCACGCTCATCTGCCCGTAAGACTGCGACATGCCCTCGCCTGTCAGGTAGTTGCGCGTGAGATCGGCCCCTCCGGTCCCGTAGGCCACGGCCATCCTGCCCCTGAGCCCGTCGCCTTTATAGTCTCCATAACTGAGAATCCCGCCGAATAGGCTGATGTTATTGGTTATTTGTCCATTTGTGCTCATGTCGAGCCGGTCCCCGGACCAGATATAGCTGCCGCCGACCCGCCAGGTATCGGTGAGGCCGTAGATCAGCTTGAAGACCCCGCTCATCCCGTAGCCGTTGGCTTCATCCTTGCTATAGCCGCCATAGATCCCCTCGGTCGAAAAGGCATACTGTCCCTTGGCGGGCCGGGGATCTTCCAGGTCGGTGGTGAGGGCGGAGTACATCCGGTCATGGATGACAGCCCCTGCAACAAGCGGCAGCTTCAGGGAATTCTCAAGGTCGTCCATACCGAGTACGCCGCCGCCCTCGCCGCCTTCTCCTCCTTCATCACCTCCGCCAGCCGCTGGAATCACCCTCGCGATGTACACCTGATTAAGTCCGTTCAGGTTTCCCTCACCGATAACCGTGTTACCGTCGGCAGTGACGAAGGAGGCGGTATTCAAGATATTCCCTGCGGCAAGCGGGCTGCCGCCATTGGCCACAATCCAGTTTTCCACAGATTGCATCCCGGTCGGCTGCGTCCAGCGGAAGGCGACAGTGACAGGGGGGCCGCCGACTGCTATTCCTGAACTCGAATAGCCGACAACGACAGAGCCGTCCGAGTTGAGTGCATACGCGTAGGCATAGGAGCTCGCACCACTGAAAAGGGAGCCAAGATCCTGCATAGTATTCGTCGAAGCTGTCCACCTGAAGGCGTGGGTTTGATTATTGGCCGTGGTCGTGTTTGAATACCCGACAACGACGGAGCCATCCGGGTTGAGTGCGGTGGTCATCGAGTTTGTACCGCCAAGGGTGCCGAGGTCCTGCATTCCCGTAGCCTGGGTCCAGCGGAATGCGTGATTGGCAGCATTCCCTGTAAGCAACGAAGACCCGATAACAACAGAACCGTCCGTGCTGACGGCAACAGCAGAGGAAGAACCGCCAAGGTTGCCGAGATCCTGCATCCCCGTAGTCTGAGTCCAACGGAATGCGTCGGTTAAGCTGCTCGTTACATCCGTCCTGCCGATAATGACAGAACCGTCCGCACTGATGGAATTGGGAACAGCAGGAACATAAGAGTTATTTCCGCCAAGGGTGCCGAGGCTTTGCATTCCCGTCGCCTGGGTCCAGCGGAATGCGTTTTGATAAAGATTATTTGATAGATAGGAATTCCCGGCTACGACTGACCCGTCCGCACTGACAGCATATGCAGAAGAGTTATTTCCGCCAAGGGTGCCGAGATCCTGCATTCCCGTCGCCTGGGTCCAGCGGAATGCGTGAATTGAATTAATAACCACTTCCGAAGACCCAACAACGACTGACCCGTCCATGCTAACGCCAGAAGCATGACTTTGTTGTCCGCTAAATGTGCCGAGATTCTGCATAACACCGCTCGACAGGGACCAGAGGAACGCACCAGGAAGGCTGCCGGTGCTAGACTCCCCGACTACGAAAGCACCGTCCGGGGTGGCTGCTATGAACGTGGAGCTGGAACCGCCAAGGGTGCCGAGCGGCGTTATTTCGGCGACAGGTTCGTCAGCATAGGCCGGCATCCAGCCTCCGGCACCGGCAATGAAAGCAGATCCGATGGACAAGAGCGACCATCGGATCAGATTTGTCCTGGGATGCAAAGAAAGTTTCATTCATTCTCCTTTATTGTTTTGATATCTTGCTCTTCAGTTTTTTGATAGATCCGGTTTGTGTTATACTTACAATGCTTGCAAGAGTTGTTACGTTCTCTGTCAGGGTCTACAAACAAACCAGGTCAGGAATATTTGCAAGTTCGCTGAAGCATTTTACTCCATTGTAAATTTCTATATCATCAACAGTCCGTTCAATTGTAAACGGAAAATCAACAGCAGTGAAATACTATTATTTGTTATGAAAACATCGTCCATCCCCCAAGGAACGAACACAGAAAGGAAGAAGTGGATCACGGGGAGGAAGACAGAATAAACAGAAAAAAAATTATACGGCAGCATGTAGGAGCCACACCTTACGGCCTGGCTCCCACATATCCGGAAATTGCGGGCACAGTGAAAAGCACTCCTTTACCTTAACCGTGAAAATCAGAAGTATACGACAAAGCCTGCGTCCACAAGGTAGGCGGGGACATCGAACTTCTCTCCGACATTGACTTGGAGGCCGCAGGTCACGTGAAAGTCTTTCGCGCTCGGATCCGGCACGAAATCAAGCCCGGCCCGTAATTCAACCCAGTCCTTGCTCAGATCCATGGTCTGAACGTCCGTGCATTTATTGACGTTGATCGACATCCAAGAAAAGTATTTATATCATCATAAATCAACATCTTGCATTATCACCCTTGTTTTGGTACGATGATTGACATTGAGCAATATTGTTCATATTTGCTTACAAAGTGCTTACAAATCCTTGTTCAGATTTTATAAAAAAGGTGCTTGCATGGCAAAAGTCAATCTCACTCCCGGCAGAATTTCCGCCCTCAAATGTGAATCAGGCCAGTCGTTCCTTTGGGACTCTGACACTCCCGGCCTTGGCGTTCGAGCTACCCCTGGCAGCAAGAAAGGCGACAAGAAAGATGACAAGAAAGCCTTTATCGTGCAATCCCGTTTCAATGGTAAGGCGATTCGAATAACTATTGCCGATGCAGGGAGCATTACCCTTGAGGACGCTCGACATGAAGCCAAGCGGCTCCTGCTGATGATCGAGCAGGGCACAGACCCACGCGAACAGAAACGGCAGATCGTTGCGGAACAGGAAGAGGTCCGGGCGGCCAGAGGGCGGCAGGACTCTGAGGAAAAGGTCAGGGCTTTAATGGTTGCAGACGTATGGGCAGAATATATTGCCAACCGTAAGCCGCATTGGGGAGAACCTCACTATCAGTGCCACATATACCTATCACAGGCAGGTGGTATACCAGTTAAAAGAGGACAGGGCTTAATAAAGCCCGGCCCACTTGCCCCGTTGATGCATCAATCCTTGGCGGATTTAACCACGGAACGTATCGAAGCATGGCTCAGTGAAGAAGCGCCATCCAGGCCTACACAGGCCGCATTATCACTCCGGCTCCTTAAAACCTTTCTTAACTGGTGCGCTGATCACGAGAAATATAAGGTCGTTATCAGTCCCGGCATCATAACCCGGAAGATTGCAGCCATTTTGCCAAAGAAGAGGGCAAAATCAGATTGTCTTCAGCGGGAACAGCTTGCCGGATGGTTCAGGGCGGTTCACCAGATTGGAAACCCTGTTCATTCAGCCTGCCTACAAACGCTTTTACTTACTGGCGGCAGGCGTGAAGAGGTTGCGGGTCTTCGTTGGAGAGACATAGATTTCAAATGGAAGTCTATCACGATCCACGACAAGGTTGAGGGTCAAAGGATCATCCCATTGACACCATATATTGAGCACCTCTTCAAGTGGCTACCGAGGCGCAATGAATGGGTTTTCTCAAGCCCTATGGCGGCATCTGGACGGCTTCAGGAACCCAGTATCCAGCATAAAAAGGCCTTGGCAATCGCCGGTATTGATGGCCTGACCATCCACGGCCTGCGTAGGAGCTTTGGCACCCTGTCAGAATGGGTAGAGGTGCCGGTGGGTATCGTGGCGCAGATCATGGGACATAAGCCAAGCGCCATTGCAGAAAAGCATTACCGGGTCCGCCCTCTTGACCTCTTGAGAATGTGGCATATCAAGATTGAGGGATGGATCCTGGAGCAGGCCGGGATAGAACAGCCGGCAGTTGATGAGATACAACAGCCGCTACGGGTGGTTAACGGTGGCCGGCAGTAGAAATATTCCTTTTCACCGGGATAGCTCGACGGAGTGAAAAGCGCGACCTTGGCGCCTGCCCGGTGATTCTTTTCAAGGGCTTCATAAAGGGTGAAGTTATGAAGGAAGAAATAAGCCTCAATACTTTGTGTGATAGGTTGAAACTCAACATTCCCGCAGTATTAGAAATGGCAATAGATGGGAAGTTGCCTTTGTGGATTCGCCTTAATGATGTGGATATACTCACTGAAAAGAATAATAGACCAATTTTCCGGCAACAAGTCGCAGTCAGACCGGATAGTGAAGTTTTGTCTGACTTGAGCCTGATGGTTCAAGGTGAAAGTAACCGCAAGGAAGACATTGATAAAATATTGGACAATGCTTTTAAAAAAGCCAAAAACATCTATGCACTCCCCGCTGAATGGCCTTACATGGAAACATTCCCTCTTATGGCGGGACCTCCTCCCACCGGAGAATTTGAACCAGTCCCGAAAAAAGAGGTCGTGCTATACACAGCAATGCTGGCCTATAACGAAAATAACCAGCGTATCGCAGTTACCACCAAAGATCAAAAGACAGAACTGGAGATAAGGCCATCCGACCTATTTGCTTATCTGTCGGACGTGGAACTGCTTGAGAATAAGCACTTCACCTTACCAGGCCAAACCGAGCAGCCGGATCAGCGCCCTATTGGTGGTGATGACGCAAAGTATACATTGGTCGGTAAACCTGCGATTGCCGAACGCCTTGGAATGTCGGAAAGTTGGGTAAGGAAGCATTTATCTGTGATGCCCCATAAAAAGCTGGTAAATGGCCGGATTGTCGCCTGTCCAGAAGAACTTGACGCGTGGTTCAAAAAAATAAAAAACATTTCTTGAATTATGACCGGTTTTTTTTCATAAATAATTCCCGCCCTTTCTTTCCTATCTGCATCATCTAACTGAATATACGTTAAATTAAACCGGACAGCTTTCTATTTAAAATGTCCGGTTTGCCCTCCAAAATGTCCGAAGTGTCCGGTTTTTTATCCGGTATTTATCCAGAACCGGTCATTTTATTTCTTTAATCCCCATGGTTTAACTCCCCTCAATTGATTTGCAATAATGCGAATCAGCAACAGTGAGGGAATTTTTATGATCAATAAAGGCTTTAGTACTGAGGAATTTGGAAAGCTCGTCAAATCGAGGCCCGAGACAATCCGGCGCGGTTTCTGCGTTGACGGTCATTACATGGGAGTTCGGCCAATAAAGCTTCCAAACCGCTGGCTAATTTGGCCAAGTGAGCCTGTAGAAAAATTGCTGCAGATGGTGAGCGCATGAGTAACGACCTAAAAATTGTTCTCAATGGCGAAGATAATGGCGTTGAGAAAATGCTCAAGAAATCCTTAGGGGCAATGCAGGAGCTGGGAAAAGAAAGCTCTGGTGGCGCTGATAAGATTTCAAAGAATTTTGTAGGCATAGAAAAATCAGCAAAAGAAGTAAGTGGCTGGGTCAGCAGGATCGGAAACGCAATGGGTATCACCTTCGGCGCTTACAGTGTTGACCGCATCGTCGAGATGTCCAGGCAATGGGCAGAACTCGGCGCGGAGATCCGGCGCACGTCTCAGACGTACGGCATAGGATCAACCCAGTTGCAGGGGTTCAGGACCGGCGCAAAGATGGCGGGACTTTCGGCTGACGATATGACCGGCAGCATCAAGACCTTGGGTGGTGCGCTTGAAGATGCTTTATATGGAAGAAATCCCGAACTATTAGGAACCCTGAATACCCTTGGAGTCGGGATCAAAAAGACCAAGGATGGAGCCGTTGACACCATGGGGACTCTGGAAGAGATTTCCGATGTAATGGCGAATAATCCGGCGTTTAAGAACAATCCTCAGGCCAGGATTGCATTTGCCAAAAAGCTTGGTATCAGCGAAGCGATACTCCCGCTTATCCAGGATGGCCATGAAAAAATGTGGGCTAGAATTAACGAGGGGCAGCGCTGGGATCCGGCACGTTCCGCCGAATCCCTCAAACTGCAAGAGGACGAGGCACAGGCCTTCAGGGAATTAACCGGTGCCAGCGAACACCTTGAGAACGTTTTGATGGTCGAAGTTGCCCCGCAACTCACCTCATTCGCGGAGGGATTGGCTCAAATCCTCGACCGCTTTGCCAGAGAAAAAAGCTTCATCCATGAAATCTCCCACCCTATAGAATCCGGATTTCTCCCCGGGAGCTTCAAAAGCTTCGAAAACCGGGTTAAGGACCTCTGGAAGCATAGGCGCAAGAGCCTTGGCGGCGAGGGATGGTATCGCGACTCTGACAAGTCAAAAGATCAAGAAGAAAAGCCGGAAACCATAGAGGAAACTCGGCAGAGGATGTTGAAGGATAGCAACTCGGCATCGGTCCCCGGCATCGAAGGAAAAGGAGTTGAAGGAATGCTCCCCCTGGTCCGAAAACTGGAAGGCAGCGGCGATAGTGCCGTTTCTCCAAAGGGGGCAATCGGTCGGTATCAGATCACCCCGGACACCGCCAGGACATACGGATTCGATCCTGCCAAGCTGACCGACCCCGCCTATAACGAGATGGCGGCACGGGCTATCCTGTCTGACCTGAACGCGAGATATAACGGGAATACGGATGCAGTCCTGGCGGCCTATAATGGCGGCCCTGGGGCGGCAAATAAGTTTCTTGCATCCGGAAGCGATCCGTCTGTCCTGCTTCCTGAGACGCAGAAATACTTACAGCACGCCCATATGATCGAGGCTGAGGGATCGACCACCAGCGCGGCACCACAAGGAGGGGCAGTAAAAGTGCAGGTTGATTTCCAGAACGCTCCTCCGGGTACGAAAATAGGAACGACCGCCAGCGGGAATGTCGCACCCTCAACAAATATTGCATACTCCATGCCGGGGAACTTATGACAAATCGATACTTTAAGTCCAAAGTACAACGGGTTGAATTTTGTATCTTCAGGTGGCTCCTGCTCCGCTTTTGCGAGAGGTTGACAGGGGGCGAACCGACCACCAAGGCCAGCCGTTTGGTCGATTGTGCTTTAATTCTCGTAGATGAGATGGAGGAGGTGCTACATGGATGAAACCCTGTCCAATTTCGGACCAGCAGCGCTAAAGATGGTAAAGGCAGGCTTCTCTTGCATTCCCTGCCTTCCAAACAAGAAGGCCTCCCTCCCCTCTTGGAAGCCGTACCAAGACCGGCTGATGACCTTGGCTGAAGTCAATCAGCTATTTACCGGTGCTGAGCGCCTGGCAATTATCGGCGGCAAGGTATCAGGAAATTTAGAATGTTTGGATTTTGATTTTATTTCGGTGTATCAGCCCTTCCTTGAACTACTGGAAGCCAGGAGGCCGGGCCTTGCCGCAAAGCTCTTAAAGCGGCAGACCCCAAGTGGAGGATTTCACCTCATCTATCGTTGCACCAATCCGGTTTCTGGAAATATGAAGCTTGCCTGTACAGAGGACAATCAGGTCATGATTGAGACACGAGGAGAAGGAGGTTATTTTTTGTCTGCCCCTTCTCCTGGATATAAAATAATTGAGGGCAGCATGCTGGACTGCCCTGTCCTTTCCCCTGAAGATGTTGAGGTGATTCATGGCACCGCGAAGGCTTTTGACCAGCGGCAGCGGCAGACACCGCTGGAACAGAAACAGCACTCCAAAAAATCAGTGGGTGACAGCGACCGGCCAGGCGACCGGTTCAAGGAAGAGCATTCTACCCCCGAAATGCTGGCAAAATATGGATGGCGCGAAGACCGTAAAACAACCGGCGGTATGGGGTGGACAAGGCCGGGCAAAGAGCATGGAACCAGCGGCGTATTATTGGAGACAGGAAACTTATATTGTTGGAGTGCTAACGCCTTTCCGCTTGAACCAGAAAAATCCTATGATGCGTTCGCGCTCTATGTTGCATATGAGCATGGCGGTAATTTCTCAGCGGCGGCCCGGTCACTTGCTGGCGATCAGGGGCCGACAGACCGGCAGCGGAAAGAATACTCTCCATCGGCCCTTCTCAGCCAGCCAATACAGGCGGCGGACCCAGAGGAATGGGAAGCGGATATTCAGGAGTGGCCTGTCATGGACAAAAAGGCCTACCGTGGCCTCGCTGGCGACTTTGTGGCCCTTGCGTCTGAGAATAGCGAGGCAGACCCGGCGGCGATCCTGATAACCTTTCTAGCCCGATTTGCTGTTGAGGTTGGCAGTGGCCCGACTCTTTTCATCGGCGACGGAAAACACCACGCAAGGTTTGCCGCTGTAATCGTAGGGGCATCATCGAAGGCGAGAAAGGGCACCAGCAGCAAACCTGTAAATCGTCTGTACAGTAAGATAGAACATCAAGCACGATACAGTCCAGGTCCGTTTTCATCCGGCGAGGGAATCATTCATGCAGTCCGGGATCCTGTTAAAAAATGGGATGAGAAAAACCAATGTGACATTATCGCGGATCCCGGCGTTAAGGATAAACGTTTTTTTATCCTTGATGAAGAGTTTGGCGGCGCTATGTCGCAAACCAAGCGCGAGGGCAACACATTATCAACGGTCATTCGGTGCGCCTGGGATAGCGGCAATCTTGACCCCTTGACCAAGACCAGTAAGACGACCGCCACCGGCGCCCATATTGGTTGGATTAGCCATATCACCATATCAGAACTCCATGCCAAGTTGAGCGAGACAGAGGCCTTAAACGGCTTTGGAAATCGTATTCTTTGGGTATGTGCAAGGCGATCAAAAACAGTTCCACTACCGGAACCGATGGACGATTACAAACTTGATGTGATTCGGCAGCGATTGGTCGATGTTATCAATCTTTTTCGTGATGTTGATTTTACCAAGATTGAGTTGGGACAGGAGGCACGAAAAGCATGGTCGGAAAAATACTATGCCGACTTGACCAAGGATAACCCCGGATTGGTTGGTTGCATCATCAATCGAGCTGAGGCGCAGGTCATTAGGCTTTCAATGCTGTATTGCCTCCTTGATGGAATGACCACCATAGGCCTTGACCACCTAGAGGCCGCACTTGCTTTATGGCGATACTGCGAACAATCAGCGCGATTTATTTTTGATGGTCGGCAGACGGACGGTAACGCAGAAAAGATTCTTGCAGCGCTTACGGAAAGATCTATGACCTCAACAGAGATCCACCGTCTCCTTGCAAACCATGTCAGTAGCGGCCAGTTATCGAGGATCCTTTCGCATTTAAAAGGGAGTAACAAGATACAGGAAGAGAAGTTTAAAGAGGAAGGAAAACGTAAAGCATCGACGCTCTGGAAAATAAAACCACTCTGCGAATTGCGAATTATTGCGAATTATAGCCAACACACAACGAATAATTCGCAAAATTCGCAAAATTCGCAAGACGTTTTAGAAAAAGAGGCAGTTTCCTGCGGTGACATTGAAAAGGTGCCTAATCTGGAATTGTTGCCAGGCAATTATGAAAACGCGGAGGTCTTCTAATGAAACCGACGATCATACTCGACAGTATCAGAAATGCAGGCTTGGTCTTGTCGCTTTTACCTGGCGACCTTCTGAAGGTTGAACCCAAGGAAAAGATCACTGACGAAATCCGCCAGACCATCAAGGAACACAAAGCGGAACTGGTTCGGCTCCTTTCTGGAGGTCAGGCCCCCATCCGAACTTCGGCACGGCACTGGACCCCCGGTAACCCCTTCGTCTGTTCATGTGGACACGCAACCGGCTGGCAACTAAACAGCACTCCTCTTTGCCCGGTTTGCTTTCATAAGCTTCATGGAATAGACCCGCCGGAAGCCCAACCAGAGACCCACCCACCCCGGCAAGTGGTCTGCCAAGCTTTTGAGCATAGCGGCGTCTTGATGGCCACAGCATCGAAGCACTGTCTTGAATGGCAGTGTCACTACTGTAAGGGCTGTGAACTCCTGACGGTTCAATAACTCCTCGACAAAGAGAAATATTCATTTAAGGAAAAGCTTACCATGGAAACAACCAACAGTTTAACCAGGCAACAGGAATCATTCTGTTTTTTCTTCGTAGAAATGAAGGACGCAAAAGAAGCTTATAGGATGGCTTTCCATGCGCAAGAGATGCCACCCGCAAAAGTCAAACTCAATGCCGCTGAATTAATGAACACCGCCGGGATAACGAACAAAATAAAAGAACTGCAAGAAGAGGCAGCAGGGGAGGCCAAGGCCACTCTGGCAGACCATTTGAACGTCTTACAGGAGTTAAGAGACCAGGCATGGAAAGAGGGGAATTTAACCGCGGCTGTGCAAGCGGAGATTGCGCGAGGGAAAGCGTCCGGCCTATTCAGTTCCTGACCGTTCAATAAACTACAAAAAAAATTCTTATAAGGATTAATTCCATGAAGATATCCATCAAGACCAACATCAAAGAACTTACAAAGAAACTGGACGATTTCGCAAAGAAGCAAGTTCCATTTGCGACCGCACAGGCGCTTAACTCCCTAGCAAAGCATGTGGCGCTGGTAGAAAAGAAAAACATCAAGGCGGTGTTCCCGACTGCCAAGCCATTCACGGTTAATGCTGTTGGCATATCCAAAGCCAGCAAAAACAACCTGACAGCCACGATCTATATGAAGGACATAACGGCAGGGTATCTTCGGCCTTATGAGGTTGGTGGCGTCTACAAGGTGTGGCAGGATAACACGTTGATGCTCGACCCGGCACGTAAGGGATCGGTTAAGCTCAACCAGTACGGCGGCATTCCTCAAGGCACCTTCGCACAGCTCAAAGCTCGCAGTGATGTATTCGAGGGAATACCCAAAGGCTGGCCAAGCGCTCCATATGGGTTATGGCAGCGACCATTCAAACGCCAAGCACAAACAGACGTGACAGCCAACATCAAGATGCGCGGCCAGCTCCGTGGCAGGCATGCGCTCAAGATCCCAAAGGGAGCGAACACAACCGGCAAGATCAGGTTGCTGATACTGATGGTGCATCCTCACAATGTAGGTAGACACCTAAACTGGTTCGCACTGGCACAGGGTTGCGTCAACTCCCGGTTCAATCGTGAGTTTGATATTGCTCTGCGGAAGGCAATTGCCACGGCGAAATGAGGCCCATACTTCCAAAGGTACTTGGAATTCTTTGTAATTTGCATGGGCGATCGGAAGTCCGATGCATTCCTAGCTATAAGGAGAAAAAACATGTCCTCAACTATGTCCTCAACCGGGATCAGTTTAAGAGAATTTGCCAGACGGTCCGGATGCGATCTTAAGCAGGTTCGCCGTGCAGTAAAATCAGGAAAATTAAAACTTAATCTCGATAAATCTATTGATCCTGCCCAATTGGAAATAACATGGAGACGCCAAACCAGGGCCAGTAGAAAAAGTGAAGGCATCCCGAAGGTGTCCTCACCTGCACGTGTAGACATTAAAAATGTGTCTACAACAATGCCTACACCATTGTCTGCAGTAGAAGGGGAAGACTCCCCCCTGGCTATTGCAGAAAAACTGATAGCGAACGCCTCAGAGCTTTTGTCATACAATGACGCTCTCACCTTGAAAGAGAATTACAACGCCAGACTGAAAAGGCTCGAATTCGACATTAAATCCGGCCTGGTTGTGATGGCTGAGGATGTGGTCCGGGAGGTGGGCGAAGAATACGCCAAGGTCCGGACACGCCTTCTTGCTATTCCCTCTGAGCAGGCACCGCGGGTACATCGGTTAAGGACCGTGGCCGAGGTGCAGAGCGTTCTGCAAGATGTCATATCCGAGGCCTTGGAAGAACTGACGAAAGATGAAATATAAAAATCTCGTCAGTCTTGTTGACATTCACCCTGATTCCGCGCTATGCTCCAAACGTTCCGCAAAAAACGGAACACGGGTTTGGAAGCCTGGTTCGTAGGTGGACAGCCACCACAGATTTATTTCGTCGGTGGTATTTTTTTGTCCACAGTTCAGCGAGCTCTAGGGCGAGTTGAGCAGGGAGCCTCACGGCTCGCCGGTCCTACGTCCGGTCTTCCAACCTGCTTGGCTCGCCCTTTTTGCGTTTGGAAGCGCATGGGGGTGTAAATTCAATTCTACGTAGGAGAATCACACTATGGAAGAGCAATACTTTTCAAAAAATCTCGATAATCTTTCAACCATCAATTTTCCAAGAAATGAACTGTCATTCCTTGGTGCAAACCTGGAGATGATATGCAAGGCAGGCCTTGGCCTGGAGGGCATTGCCCATACAATGGATTTTATTCTTGTCTGCCATGGTTGCGGGGTAGACGATTTAACCGAGGAATTCACTAACGGGGAATATGTGCTTGGAGAACTCGTTGATGCCGTGGCGGCAATAGGAAGGCTTCTTTCCCATGAGACTAAGCACGCAAAAGAAAAGTGTGACCGTATCATTGACCAAGAGGCCGCACGCCTCGCAACCCGGAAAGGGGCCTGATATGGAAATGGAGACAAAACCGCTCACCGTTGCAGAGGCTGCGAGTCTTTACGAGAATTCAACCTGTTTCAAGATGCAATTCGTGGTAGATATTGTCCAGGAGTTGGGTGTATCTCAGGTTGGTTGCGAGATATCCGAGAATGGTTTCTATGGTTTTCATCTTTTCCTTGAGGATCTTCAGAAAGAGATTTCTGCCATTGGGCGTACTATCACAGAGATACCGCTGAAGGAGAGAAAGCCGACCCAGGAAATATAAAATATCCCCCCTGTTGGCTGATGCTGGCAGGGGATACAAAAAAAAGGCAGAGCCAAATGAATGACCCTGCCTTGGTGGATCTGATTTATTGAGAAGAGAATCAGGCTTTTTTCCTCCTGATCATGCCAGCAAGCCCGACCAAACCAGTACCGAAAAGAAGCATGGTGGCTGGTTCGGGGGTTGCATTCGTTGGCGTAATGGGAGCACCACCCACGGTAATCCCGTCAAAAGCCATGCCTGTCTGATAGTTTTCATCCCCCCAGTTTGCGACACCGAACTCAAGATAATAATTTCCGGCCGTCGTAATGTCATAGTCTGATTGTACCCACCCCGTGTTTCCACAACCATTGCCTACACCGCCAAAACACGCACCGGAGCCATCGGAATTCGGTCCAAGAGGAGACCAGGTAGTTGCACCCGCGACCACACTGACTGGATCGGGAATGATCGTCGCAGCGGGCGTAGGCATCTGGAAGCCGGGGACGCTGCTGCCACCCACGGTTGTCCGGGCAGTGAAGAGCAGGGTTGGAGTTGATGGATTAGCGGCATTGACTAAATATGCCCAAGAATAATCAGCCCAACCGGACCCATCTGCTGTAACAAAGTCAAAATAAAACTGCAAATTAAGGCCTGCGGTGGCAGAGAATGTACTAGATGTTAGGACCGATCCGTTTGTCGTTGTTCCATTACCATTGCTCGTTCCACCATTCACAGGCCCTGTGGGCATGTAACTGCTGTTATAGGTAGTCACATACCCGTAATTCCCTCCCACGGGTGACACCGGGACGTCCCCATCAGCCCCATCCGTGCCGCAGTTACCATTGCATACCCAACCTGAGGGAATACCGCCGTTGAAAGTCGCTGAAGCCCCAGCCGAACCAGCCATGAGTGCAATGGTTAACACTGTACCAATCGTTAATGCTGATATTTTCATATTACCCCTCCTTCTCAAGTTATTTGTCTTAAACTGAACCCATAGAGTGCAAACAAAGGAGTACAAACAAAACCCAGTAGTGAATTCAGTTATGATGCAAGCTCACCCATTCAAAGAACGAGTAACCTTACCAAACCGGAAGCGTCCAAGGTATAAGTAGAGCATTACCCAAAAAAATTATTGCAATATTTGTTCCCTGGCTAGCAATACCTGCAAGTGTCAGAAATAATAATCTTTCACAAAAATATCCCTTATTATATCCCCGTGAAAGCCTCCGCAATTCCGGAAAATCGCACTAATAAACGGAAAATCGTCTTAATAAATACACAAGATCAGCATAGTGCCTGCCAAACTTTACTATCCTTCAGTGAAGAAGGATGAGATAATGTTTGGGAAAGAACAATAGAGTAAGAATTTATAGAAAATAGTTAGCGCCCTCAAAAAACGATTACTCCAAAAGCATGCTCATTGCAATGGCGGTGGCTTTGAGATCAAAGGACAAGAAGCGGATCTAAGAAGCCCAGAAGAGAATCAATATCATTTGAGGGAGGGAGGTTGCATTCAGGGGGAGGGGGAGGGTGATTGCGCTGACGACCGATTTTCCGGCTGTCATCGAAATTGAGCCGCCTCCAAAGTTGGAGAGGAGCATGGCAAGGAGGATTCTCCAATTTCCTGCATACCACTATTCTGTATACGGTTATCAACTTGAAGACAAGATATAATCATTCTCCAATGTATTGAAGATCAAATGCAAAGACCGGTACGGTTCACACTGTATCGGCTTTTTTATGTGCCAAAGAAAGGAAATGAGATGGATCTATATTGTCTGGATCTGCTTACAAAGTGCTTACAATTATTACTGACGGCAAGAATTAAAATAATATATATTAAGATAACGGCATGTTCTGAAGTATGATTCTCAGATCCATGGTCTGGGAAAAGTTGCCCAGCGAATCAAGCCCGATCAGCGTGCCGCTTACCGTATCCTGATTACTGGACAGCCGGACCACATAGTTGGCGTCAAAATTGAGATTCAGCAGAGGCGTCACTGCCTGCTGCACCGCCACGCCGCCGCGCAGGAAGCTGTCCTCAAGCGTCGTGCCGTTAAACAGGGCGGGAAATTCACCGCCGTTTTCGGCATACGCGCCCAGGTTGCTGCGCGTCCAGTCAAAACTCACTTTCGGAATAACCA
>Ga0214250_1000307_pt1 | contig 16828 bp, 17 predicted proteins | sample TroBogypolimnion_35_FD_153088 | JGI IMG/M metagenome (GOLD analysis project Ga0214250, IMG submission 153088) | Freshwater microbial communities from Trout Bog Lake, WI - 29JUN2009 hypolimnion | ecosystem: Environmental > Aquatic > Freshwater > Lake > Hypolimnion/Profundal zone | place: Trout...
GGCTTGCATACCAAAATCCCCCAGAAAGTATCTCTACCATTAACGTTTTCTGAGGGATTTGGTGCACACGATTTATACAAAAAAGCTAGTGTTTATGCGGGTTGTGGGGGTTTTGCATGGCCGACTAAGTAATGATGAATTTTGGAAGGTTGAAAGCTGGCAAAGGGGGTGATAGCCAGATCGTGACTCAGCATCGGAAGCACCGAATGGTTTGTCGGTGACAACTTGGTCGGTTGGTCGGGGATTTCGGGTTAGCGAGCACATGGGTTTTTGCAAGAGCACGGTTTTGCACATCGAGTCTGCCTCAGCAAAAACCATGCTTTTAGCTAAACAGGGCCGTACTGCTGACGCTGGCAACAGCCCCAAAAAGGCATGCAATGCAACTGCCCGAATTATTTCCTGTCGCGTTCGTGATCTACCGCCATTACCAAGAACTCCCGAGTTCGACACCAAATGACGCAAGTTGTTGATTTATATAGGGCGAGCTTCAAACTTGCCACTACAAAAGGGTCAACTGGGCATCTTGGGTCGGTTTTCTGATGTTCAAAGTCTCCAGCACTTGTGCCTGGGAGTCGTTAATCGTTGAGATGCCCGAGATCGGCTCTGCCTTGTTGATTCTGACCTTATGACGCTGAATTTTCCTCAGCTCTGCCAACGCCCTCTCCGGCGACAGATCGCTTTTGGCCAGCCTCAACCTTTGACGCATCACGCGGTAAACGATCAAAGCCAGGAAGCAAACAAATGCGTGGGCGCGGATTCTCTCTGGCAGGCGGTGGTACACCGGCGCAATCTCGATTTCGGACTTGAGCACCCGAAAGCCTCGTTCAATATCGGCAAGAGCCTTGTAGCGCTGCACCACTTCTGGCGGCGTCAAGTCAGCCACATTGGTCACCAGCATCAGCTTGCCGTCCATGAGTTCCGCCTGCTTGAGCGCAGCCTCGTCTACTGTGTAACTGAACAAATCGCTCTTGAGATCGACCTTGACTATTTTTGCCAGATGCGCCTCTTTTACCTCGTGATAGAGACGCGCCTTGGCGCCACTGTCAGAGAGTTTGCGACCTTTGCCTGGCACGCCGCCGTCCTGCCCATCGAGCTTGCCGGCCCACGCCTGTGCCTGAGTCTGCAGAGCAGCAATGCGCTCCTGGCGCAGCAGCGTCTGTTCCTTGGCCCTTTGGGGGTTATGCGCCACCACCAGTCTCAGACCGTGCCACGACGTTTCTTCAACAATCTCTTGCTCGGCCGTGATGGCTTTGGCTTGAAAGGCCTGCAAGACCTCAACAAATTCACCGTAGCGCCGACCCGGCACCGCCAGAATGAATTCGAGGGCTTGTCCGCTGGGCAATTTGATCTTGCCCAACTCGTCGATATTGTCCAAAGACAGCAAACCCCGATCGGCCACCACAATCAAACGCTTGATGTGGCCAAAGCGGGTGAGCACCTTCTTGAGTGTTGGCATCAAAGTAGGCGACTCGGCCTGGTTGCCGTCAAACACCTCGTGGTAGATCGGCAGACCTTCGGCGGTCTGCACGACCCCGAGCATGAACTGGCGCGCAATCAAACCTTCTTTGGCCATGCCGTACTGGCGCACGTCGCCTGTCTGCTCCGACAGACCGGCAGCGCGGATGGTGGTGAGGTCATAGAACACCAAGGAGAGGTCTTGATCTACCAGAGGACGCAGCAGATTGGCCACCACATCGTCCACGGCTTCTTGATGGTCCATCAGCGCATCAAGGCTGCGCAGCAAATGCTGATGCGTCAAAGCTTGCACATCGACTTGGGGCATGCTCACCGTTTGCAGCCAGCGCAGCACGCCCAGTTTGGAGTCGGCATCACACAGGCGGTTGAAGACCATGACGCGAATGGCGTGTTCCACCGGTGTGGTGTAACGCGCTTTGCGAAAGACGCCTGCCAAAGCGTCAAAGCCGAGTTCCTTCCAAAGTTGGTCCAGCGCCCAAACATCACCCAGCGCCAATGCCGATTCAAAGGCGACCTGCGGCGTATCAGCCATCGAGGCCGGCATGCCTTTGGCACGCAAGAGACCCTTGAGCAAAGACTCGACTTGGCCGCCGGCTTCGTCCAGGCGCCCCAGCGTAGAGACGGTGCGTTGGCGCGGCCGACCGGTTTCATCACGAAACGACTCAACCAGTTGCACGTAGGTGTGGCCGCCGCTTCGGGTGAGCTTGGTGAACATGCGGGAAGTGTAGCAAAAGCAACTTCAAAGTGCAACAGCTATTGCCAACACCTAACGTAAATGAAATTGCCAGTACAGAAAAATCAGAATGGCAGCGCTAAGTGCTTGATTTTATTAGGGTCGAGGGGGCAAAAAACCGGGAAAACGGGATTTGGTGTCGAACTCGGGCGCGCTGGCTCAGGCGGAACATCTCCACGCACTGAAATTGGTTCTTGGAATCAGTCAACTGCATGTGGGTGGCAATTCGATGGGTGGGCAGATCGCATTAACCTATGCGGCGCGATTTCCATCGGAGGTTATCAGCCTTTGGCTGCTCGACCCGGCGGGCGTATCGAGTGCTCCCAAAGGCGAAATGATGACGATCATCGAACGCGGCGGCCGCAATCCGCTATTGATTCAGAATGAAGACGACTTCGCTCAGGTGATGAAGTTCTTGATGAACAAGCCACCATTGGTTCCCCGTCCGATGTTGAATGTGCTAGCTCGAATTCGACTCAAAAATGTCAAATTGGAGCAAGAAATTCTTCGCCAGTTTAGTAGTGATTCTGTAGAGAAGATGGTCACAGGTTTGTCTGTACCGACAATGATTGTTTGGGGTGAAATGGATCGCGTCTTCAATGTTGCGACCGCAGAGGTTCTTCACAAATTGATGCCAAAATCCCAAGTGGTCATCGTTCCCGATACCGGGCATGTACCAATGATGGAACGGCCGGAACAAAGTGCGGAAGCATATTTGAGATTTAGGAAGTCATTGGATATTCCACCAAAGATGGAATTCGTTCCAAGCTGAGATCGATGCCAACTTGACGCTGTTAAGCCGTTCACTTTTCGATCTGATTCTTCACCGAAAATAGAAAAAAATGAGAATGACATTTAGGGTTCATCATATTGCAGGAGTGTTGGCGCTTGCCGCCGCTACTTCCGTAATCGCCGCTGACTTACCGAAGGAAGGAAACTACGACATGATCGCCTGCCTTTCGGGTGTGAGCAAGACTATTGTGTTTTCTCCAACACACTCAGCAATGACCATAGAACAATCCGGTGCCACCCTAACAATCCTCCCGGTGGATTTTTGGACAGGGGCACCTTCACCTGCCTAGGATTGGGTACATCGCTCGGTCAAAAGATGACGTATGACGTTGTCTGCGAGGTCGTGGCACCGGACGGCGGCAAGATACTCTCGACTTTTACGCGCGGACACGATGGCAAGATCACTAGGGAAATGGTGGCGGGCACGGGAAGATATGAGGGCATCGTCGCCAGCGGAATCGTCGAAGCTACGGGGGACGTTTCCAACCATAAGGCCTGGAACGTTTCAGAATTGCAATCACCAAACTGGTACTTATAAGCTTAAGTAGACCGTGCACTCGTAGGCCTGGTGGCGCCGCTGTAACTGGCCCGGTCGTGGATGATCAAGTCTCGATCTTTGTGACCGCTTTGGCTTACCCGGTCGCCGCCTCGAATGTCAGGCCCTCAGGATCCTGGTCGTCGACGAAAGCAAGGAACTTACGTTTGCCATCTGTACGGACTAACACCTCCGTCGCAGTGACTTTACGCGGCGGTCGTTCGCCCACGAGGGCCATTACATGGTTCCGCTGTGCCTCAGCCTATCACTGGCCTTGAGACATTGGTCCACCAGCAAGCAGTCTGTCGTGAACGACTGGACTCGCTGCACTAAAGCCCCACAGTCGGCGGAATTCTCATCGTGGTTATGAATGTCAGCTTACCCTTTTCCATCGGGTTAGCTGAACGACCGCTCGGCCCTACTGCGGCGACCCGCTTTGGGCACAAAGTTGTCTGCCAGCGGTCTTTGGCGACTGACTGCTGTCGTTTAGTTTATAGGATGGCCTTCACCAGTTGCAACTTTGTGCAAGCCGGTACCCAACTTGTTACCCTTGCGTTGTAACTTGAGGTTGAACCTTACTCACAGTCTTTCCAATTGCGTGCCCTCGGTATCAAGCATCGATACAAAGGGTTTTCATGTCCCAGCCGCAGCAACAGCAGCTTTACGTCATTCCCCGCACCCAAGGGGACATCACTCGCTTCGTTTGGGTTGCCTTTCTGATATTTGGGCTTGTCACTGTCCTGACATTCGCACTTGTGACGCAATACACCGCCTGGCAGTTTCGTTTTCACCCGACACTCGGTCCGCCCGCTGCAATTTTTGGCCGGACACGAATTTACTGGCCATGGAACATTCTGATCTGGATATTTCGGTACTTCCGTCCAGATTCGTCACCGGATGTTTTGTCAGTCATCAAGTCGGCTCAAGTGATGCTGGCTGTGGGTGCATTGAGTGCCATTATTCTTCCCGCGGTCTACGTTTTCCGGAGAACCCGCAAGCTCAAAGATGAACGCAATGATTTGCACGGTTCGGCGCATTGGGCCGATGCAGAAGAAATCGAAGCTACTGGGATTTTGCCAACGCAGGAAAACATTGGCGGTGTGATGTTGGGCTCTGTTGAGATTCCAGTCAAAAACTCCGGCTTCAACCCGTTTGGATCCAAAGCGAAAACCGTGTACCTGCGCCACTGCGGTCCTGAACACATTCTGGTCTTCGCACCGACTCGTTCAGGTAAAGGTGTTGGCATCGTGATACCGACACTATTGTCCTGGTCAGAATCAGTTTTGGTTCATGACATCAAGGGTGAAACCTGGGCGCTGACTTCCGGCTTTCGCGAGAAGGTCTTGAAGCAACGCTGCCTGCGTTTTTCTCCATCAGAAAAGGACTCTGCACGTTTCAATCCGCTGTCTGAAATTCGGCTTGACGACAACCTGGTGAAGGACGTGCAAAACGTCTCAACCATGATTGTTGACCCCGACGGCAAAGGCTTGCAGGATCATTGGGCAAAAACCGGTTTTGACCTCATGACAGGAGTCATCATTTTTGTGTTGATTTCCGGTGAGCTAAAAGCATCGCAGCGGAATTTGTCAACTGTGCAGGCCATTTTGTCTGACGGTGGACCGGTGCGTGAGCTGGCTGAACGATTGGCTGCTGATAAAGATTCCCATTCCGATGAAAAGGCCAAAATCGCCGAGGGCTTCCGGGCAGTGATGGAATACATCCGGGACATAGGCTACGAAAAAATCGGCGCGGGTCACTGCACTGAGGTTGAACTGGTGGCGTGGAAAACTGCATCACAAGCGGCCCAATCTTTTTTGAACAAGGCCTCCAACGAGGCATCAGGCGTCCTGTCAACTGCCCTGTCGTTCCTCACGCTGTACCGCGATCCGATTGTGGCAACCAATACCAGTGACTCTGACTTCACAATCGAGTCACTGATGCAGCGTAGGACAAGCTTGTACCTGGTCGTGCCACCCTCAGACAAAGACCGCCTAAAGCCACTTTTAAGGCTGGTCATCAATCAGGTAGTTCGTCGCTTGACAGAAAAAATGGAGTTTGATGAAACCGGCGCTTCCAGGTCGCGGTTCCCCCACAAGATGTTGCTGCTGATTGACGAATTTCCAGCACTGGGGAAACTTGAAATATTTGAAGAAGCCCTTGCGTTTATCGCTGGCTACGGACTCAAGGCGTTGTTGATCACACAAGACTTGTCCCAGTTGACAAAAGCTTACTCAAGAGACGAATCCATCATGTCGAATTGCCACATTCGGATTGCGTTCGCGCCCAACAAAATTGAGACCGCTGAACTACTCTCCAAAATGAGCGGTGCATCCACGGTTGCACACACCCAAAGAAATTTCTCTGGTTCACGCTTGAGCGTAGTTTTGAACCATGTCAGCACGAATGAACAAATGAGCCAACGGCCTTTGCTGACACCCGATGAAACCATGCGCCTCCCGCCCGCTGACGAGTTGGTTTTTGTGGCTGGTCACGCGCCAATTTACTGCCAAAAAATCATCTATTACAAGGACGCCGCGCTGGTTAAAAGACAGATGCTGGGGGCCGCAAAAATGATTGGAAATGCAGCGATCGACTCACGCGTCACAAGTATCCAGCGCTGACTGACAGAACTCTTGCATGGAAACAAAGCAATTGAACCTGATGCCGATCGATGTGTCGCTGCTTGCATTGTTGTCGGTGGCGATTTTTGCAATAGCTGCAAAGTCTGTTGGCATTGTCTTAAACGTCACCAGTTCAATGCCTGAAATAGTCTACAAATTGGGCCATGGTGAAAAAGGCAGTATGGCCAGCTTTTGCTCGCCGATCTCACATCGGTCAATCGGTCATGGTTCGTGCCCTGATGGCAGCATGCCCTTGATAAAAAGAGTGGTGGGCGTTGCTGGTGATCTCGTGACGGCTACGGATGCCGGTATAGAAATAAACGGGCAACCAGTGCCGAATTCAAGGCCACTTGACCTGGATAGCAAGGGACATACCCTGCCACATGTGCGCGGATTTTTTTATCTTAATCAATGGGAAATTTGGGCTGCCGGTGAGCACCCGAATAGCTTTGATTCTCGGTATTTTGGGCCTATAAAAATTCCAAAAGAGTTACCGCCTCTGATCGCAAGATTTGAGATTCGTAGTCAGGCGGCCCTGACTTCGTTAAGTAGATCGGGGTGACGTTCAAGCAGCCTGAGCAGTTTCACCAAAGAAAGCGGTGGTTTTGTTTTGCCGTTCTCATAGCGCGAAAAAGCATTGATGCCTCCGCCGAAAATTTCTGCGGCTTCACGTTGATCGATTGCAAGCTTCTGCCGCACGCTGGTAATGAAGTGAGGATCGACTATGGCCGCATTCACTTGCTTCGAGAAAGCGCGCATTTCGCGCATGACGCGATTTGATTCCCCTGCGTCTAGGACCGACTCAGCACAGGCCGGGCAAAAATCACCCGTCGCCGCCAAGATGAGGGTGGTTTCGCCTTTGTAGGTATAGGGTAAATCACGGGTATCGTGGATAAGTTCGGCAGCGCCGCACACAGGACATTTCATGTTCATAACTCCTTGAATGACACAATCAGCACGTCATCAATGACCGTCAACTTCAGGTACACGTCGCCCACCTGCGTGCTCGGACGGTACACGTCCTGCCAGACTGTGTGGTCGGCGTGCGTGGTCATGCTCTTGTAGAAATCCGCTGGCGTGAGGTTTACCACCACGTTCAGCATGTCGGAGAACCCAAGTCCCAAATCATTTGCACCAGCTCGCGCCACATGCGTGGTACGTACCTTGCCAGCTTCGACCAAGGATTTAACGATCGCCAGCTTGCAGTGCGGGGTTTGCTTCTCCATAGCCGAATGCTAACCTAGTTGGTTTATTTTGGCAAGTTGGTTAGTTGCGTGGTTAGCCGCTGTGTTGTTCGGGTCGCTGCAACCAAATCGTCAGGGAGAATAACTTTTTGGGGCAAAAATGAAACGGAACGCGTTGGAAAATCTTTGATCACCCCAGCGACTCTCAGTGCAACGGCAACGAGCTCCGTGCAATAAAGTTTTTCGCCGTCATCGTCAAGGTCCAACTGGTCATCAAATGGACGGCCCAAAAGTGATTTGGCTGCGCTTTGAACGGCATCCACATTCGCCTCTGGCATCAGCAAGACTTCACCATCTGACGCCTGCTCGGGACTGAAAAACACCTCGGGCTTTTCAAGCCTTGTGCCTGCGCCAGGCATGGCACTTTCAATGTAAATTTGACCGTCCGGTATCAGCTGCACCGCTATGCCAACATGGCTCCATCTGCCCCCACCCTGGCCGAAGAGTACCGCTTGCGTGATTGGGTCATTGTCAAGCCCGCGCCGTGCAACAACCGAACCGGGTCGAACTGCTGCGATGACGCGATCTCTCCAGGCCGGTGTTTCTGCTTGAGCAGGAATGGTCATCGCCATGAAGGCCATGGCCACCACCAGGCTTCCTGCGAGCCTCATCGTGGAGAAAAACCAGCATTTGCCAGCCATATGCGCTCCCGGTCAATGCCATCACGAATGAGATACGCATCAAAGTCATCCACTGCATTGCAGCGCATTTCCTGAAAACCAACACGCTTGACAGATTGGCCCGGAGAAGTGGCCCCGCAAATTTGAACAATTTTTTAGGTGGAAACTCTGGGCATAAAGTCCTGGCTATATTGGTCAGGCAGACAGGAGTTTCCGATGGTCAAGAAATCAGCACGACGCACACGTCGTACCCACACACCGGCGTTCAAGGCCCGCGTGGCCCTTGCCGCATTGCGTGAGGACAAGACGATGGCTGAGCTATGCAAGCAGTTTGAACTGCACCCAAACCAGATCAGCGAATGGAAGAAGCTTTTGCTTGAGAACGCTGCCAACGTCTTTGGTGGCCACACTGGCAAAGACGAAACCGTGGACCTTGTTCCCTTGCATGCCAAGATCGGCCAATTGGCACTGGAGAACGATTTTTTAAACAGCGCGCTCACCAAAGCGGGATTGCTGAGCGCAAAGCCATGATCGACCGTAATCACGAACTCAGCGTCGCACGCCAGGCCAAGTTGCTCGATGTGAGCCGAGGCTCGGTGTACTACCTGCCCAAGCCTGTCAGCGAAGCGGACCTGGCGCTTATGCGTCGCCTTGATGAGTTGCATCTCAAACACCCTTTCATGGGTGCGCGCATGCTGCGTGACCAATTGGCACTTGCCGGCATCCATGCGGGACGGCGCCACATCGGCACGCTCATGCGCCGCATGGGTATCGAAGCACTGGCACCGCAACCCGGTACCAGCAAGGCTGCTCCGGGCCACAAGATCTATCCCTACCTGCTACGTAATCTCCCGATCGTGCGCGCCAATCAGGTCTGGGCACTGGACACCACCTACATTCCCATGGCCAAGGGGTTTGTCTATCTCACGGCCGTGGTTGATGTCGCCAGTCGTCTGGTACTGGCCCACAAGGTGGCGATCACACTGGAGGCCTGCCATGCCAAGGAAATCATCGAGCAGGCCTTTGCACGTTACGGTAAACCAGAGATCGTCAACACCGACCAGGGCAGCCAGTTCACGGCTGAAGAATTTGTCAATGCTGTCTTGAGTCAAGGCTGCAAGCTATCGATGGATGGACGCGGTGCCTGGCGTGACAACGTGTTTGTCGAGCGACTCTGGCGCAGCGTGAAGTACGAGCGGGTGTATCTCATGGCCTATGACAACGTAGCCACTGCCCGCACCAACATTGCCCAATACTTTGACTGGTACAACTCCGAGAGGCCGCATTCAAGTCTGGATCGGGTCACGCCAGCAAAGGTTTATCTGAGCTTGCTGCCCAAACTGGCACAGGCTGCGTAGAATGAAATTTGTGGTGCGCCCCGAGTTACCCACCGCGGCTCTGCGTTCGTCGCAAGCGACGCTCGCCGCCGTGGATAACTCTGCACCTTTGGCAACCCGCCGGAGTCCACTTAAAACTCGGGGAAATGTTGTTCATACAAGCGGAGCCACTTCTCACATCTCAGCAATCGATGCGATTGGCAAATTACTATTCACACGCTTAGTTATAAAGTAATGCCTAAAGCTGTAGGGAACTAAATCTCTGTCTCTGCTTTGTATTTGAGCTAGTTCGATGATCCTATCGAAATGATACCCAATTGAACGAGGCGTAATTGCTGTCTTAGCATTAGTGGAAAAAACAAGTGTGTCGCCCAACGTGCTCAACATATCTGCTTCTTTAACTTTTCCGTGATGAAGTCTAATTTGAAACTTCATCAAATTCTCGAAGTAATTGTTGTCGTCTTTAACAATAAAGCGTCTTGTCTGTCTAACTTTACTCGTCTCACCTCTTACTTTAATTCGCACAAGGTCGTTCTTGCGCCCCTCTTCTCTGTAGCCTAAGTCGTTATCAATATCTGTCCACCTTAGTTGTAGCTGTTCGCCTCGGCGCAACCCTGAAATCAACGAAACACCCAAATAGTAGCCACCTACAGCTTTTTGTATGTTCCCCTCGCCTTTCAAATCCTTTTCAGCATTCTTGATATAACTATCTAGGGCTTTGATAATTAGTTCAACTTCAGCGTCAGTAAATGTATTTCGTCGATTGGCTTCTTCACCTCTATCAAGCTTAGGTAGCTTCTTGAAATCAAAACCATCGATATAGGTTTCATTACGCTTGAACAACCACTTCATCAAAGCGTTGATAGAAGCTTGCTCATTGGCTATCGTTGTGGCGCTTACGGGTAACTTCTTCTTTCCCTTTGTTCTCTCTAAAAAGTAGTTTTCGCAATCTGTACGTTCAAGCTCTTTAAGTTTTACATCACGTCCAATGAAGTCGAGCCAATGATCTAAATGTGTTCTGATCGTTGCGTATCGACCGGAAACAATGCCCGCCGCTTGCCCTACTTCAAGGCTTCTTTGTTCCAAATATCTCTCAACACCAATTTTGGTTGTAACTGAGAAGTAGCTTTTTCCAGCCAACTCTTTAGCTTTAAGCTCGTGATAGTGAAGCTTAGCCTTATCAATTGCTGTACTTTTATTTCTTGTCTTTAGGCTAAAGCGAGCGTACTTGTGTTCCTTAGCCAACCACATTCGCATCTGCCAGTATTCGCCTCGCTTGTAAATTACAGCTTCTTCGAATATTGCTTCTTCGTCGTCGGTGAATGACTTTTTTTTAAGCGGCATAGGGCAGTGAGTTACTACGATTTGGAGTAGCTACAACTTTGTGTAGCTTTATGTGTAACTATAAATTCACTGCCCTTAAAAATCAATAGCTTAGCGTGCTGTGTGAAACTTTTGTGTAAGTTGAAAACCTATATAAATCAACAACTTACGTGCGAGTTTCTACTCCCACTCGATGGTCGCGGGCGGCTTGCTGCTGACATCATAAGTGACACGGTTGATTCCGCGTACTTCATTGATGATGCGGCTCGACACCTTCTTCAGCAATGCATAGGGCAGTTCGGCCCAGTCGGCGGTCATGAAATCGCTGGTTTGCACCGCACGAAGTGCCACCACATAGTCATACGTGCGCCCATCACCCATCACGCCGACACTCTTGACCGGCAGGAATACCGTGAAGGCCTGACTGGTCAGGTCATACCAGCTCTTGCCCGTATCCTCATCGATGAAATTGCGCAGTTCCTCGATAAAGATGGCATCCGCGCGGCGCAGCAGATCGGCGTATTCCTTCTTCACCTCGCCCAGAATCCGGACACCCAGCCCAGGCCCTGGAAATGGATGGCGGTACACCATGGCGTGCGGCAAACCGAGCGCGACACCGAGTTCCCGCACCTCGTCCTTGAACAGCTCGCGCAGCGGTTCGAGCAACTTCAGACCGAGTTGTTCGGGCAGACCACCGACATTGTGGTGACTCTTGATGACAACGGCCTTCTTGCTCCCGGCGCCACCCGACTCGATGACATCCGGGTAGATCGTGCCCTGTGCCAGCCAGGCGACATGGCGCGACTGATCGCTCTTGAGCTTGCCCGCCTCGCTCTTGAACACTTCCACAAACTCCCGGCCAATGATTTTGCGCTTGAGCTCCGGATCGCTGACGCCGGCCAGATGCCCCAGGAACTGGTCAGCCGCATCCACGCGAATGACTTTGGCGTGCAGCTTGCCGACAAACATGTCCATCACCATGTCACCTTCGTCCAGTCGCAACAGGCCGTGGTCAACGAACACGCAGGTCAATTGCTCGCCGATGGCGCGGTGAATCAGCGCTGCGGCTACCGATGAGTCGACGCCGCCCGAGAGTCCGAGTATGACTTCTTCCGGTCCGACCTGGGCACGGATTCTCTCCACTGCTTCACTGATGTAGTCACCCATGATCCAATCCGGACGGGCGCCGCAAATGTCAAGTACGAAGCGCTCCAGAATCGCCGCGCCGCGCTTGGTGTGCGTGACTTCCGGATGAAACTGAACGCCATAAAAGCGCCGTTCTTCATCGGCCATACCCGCAATCGGGCAACTGTCGGTACTGGCCATCAGATGGAAGCCGTGCGGCAATTCGGTGACCTTGTCGCCGTGGCTCATCCAGACTTCGAGCATCCCGTGGCCCATAGGCGTTGCATAGTCCTGAATGCCGTCAAGCAGCCGGGTATGGCCATGTGCACGCACATCGGCGTGACCGAATTCGCGCAGTTTGCTCGGCGCTACCACTCCGCCGAGCTGTACCGCCATCGTGAACATGCCGTAACAGATGCCCAGCACCGGGATTCCGAGTTCGTACACCAGCTTCGGGGCACGCAAGTCATGCTCCTCATAGGTACTGGCGTGGCTGCCGGACAGAATGATGCCCTTGAGCTTGCCGTCACGCGCGTAGGCCCGCAGCCAATCTTCGCTCACATCACAAGGGTGAACCTCGCAAAACACATGTGCCTCGCGGATGCGCCGCGCAATCAGCTGGGTAACCTGGGAACCGAAATCAAGAATGAGTATTTTTTGGTGCTGCATAGGTGGAGCGGATGATGCGTTTGCCTTGAATCAGGAACACCGTGGGACCGGCTCAGCCGGGCCACAGGTATTGCCCCCTGCAAGGGGGGTGGCACAGCGACACGCAATGTGCGAAGCCTGGGGGTATTTCCGTTTCGACGCCGGGCCGCCCCAAGGCGAAACAGCACCCTCGGGGGCCAGCGCATCAGACAAAGTCGCAAGCGTGGGGGCCATTATTCAGCCCGATAGTTCGGCGCTTCCTTGGTGATCTGCACGTCGTGCACATGGCTTTCGCGGATGCCCGCCGTGGTTATTTCGACGAACTCGGCCCGGCTCTGCAGGTCGTCGATCGTCGGGCAGCCACAGTAGCCCATGCTGGCGCGCACGCCGCCGGCCATCTGGTAGACGATGGCCACCATCGAACCTTTGTACGGCACACGCCCCTCGATACCTTCGGGCACCAGTTTGTCGGCGTTCGGGTTGCCGGTGGTGGATTCCTGGAAATAGCGGTCTGCGCTGCCCTGTTGCATTGCGCCGATGCTGCCCATGCCACGATAGCTCTTGTAGCTGCGGCCCTGAAACAGGATCACTTCGCCCGGCGCCTCCTCGGTGCCGGCAAACATGCTGCCCATCATCACGGTATTGGCACCGGCCGCCAGAGCCTTTGCAATGTCACCGCTGTAACGGATGCCGCCGTCTGCAATCAGCGGAATGCCGCTTCCCCGCAGCGCTGTGGCCACGTTGTCGATGGCCATGATCTGCGGCACACCAACTCCGGCCACGATGCGCGTGGTGCAGATGGAGCCGGGCCCGATGCCGACCTTGACGGCATCCGCACCGGCCTCGGCCAGCGCCAGAGCTGCTGCGCCGGTGGCGATGTTGCCGCCGATGACATCGACCTGCGGGTAGTTGCGCTTAACCCAGCGTACGCGCTCGATCACGCCGTGGCTGTGACCGTGGGCGGTATCGACGACGATGGCATCAACACCGGCGCGCACCAGCGCTTCCACCCGCTCTTCCGTCCCTTCACCGACGCCAACTGCTGCACCGACGCGCAACTTGCCCTGCGCGTCGCGCGCCGCGTTCGGAAAGCTGGTCTGTTTGGTGATGTCCTTGACGGTGATCAGGCCCTTGAGCTCAAACGCATCATTGACCACCAGCAGGCGCTCGATCTTGTACTGGTTCAACAGCACCTTGGCCTGGGCCAGCGTCGTGCCGTCCGGCACCGTCACCAACTTGTCGCGCTGCGTCATGATGTGGCTGACCGGAAGGTCGTAGCGGGTCTCGAAGCGCAGATCGCGTCCGGTAACGATACCCACGACCTTGCCACCGTCGAGAACCGGGAAACCGGATACCCCAAGCTGCTCCGACAGATTGATGACCTGGCGCACGGTATGCTGCGGTGAAATCACAACCGGGTCACGCAACACACCTGATTCGTAGCGTTTGACCTTGGCGACCTGTGCCGCCTGCTCCTGCGGCGATAGGTTCTTGTGAACAATGCCGATCCCTCCCTCCTGCGCAATGGCAATCGCCAGTCGCGCTTCGGTCACCGTGTCCATGGCCGCCGAGACCAGCGGCAGGTTCAAAGCAATATTGCGGGAGAAACGGGTTGCTAGTGAGGTGTCCTTGGGCAGGACCTGGGAGTACGCCGGCACCAACAAGACATCGTCGAAGGTGAGCGCTTTGCCAATAAGGCGCATATTCTTGGGCTCCAAATCGTCAATTGTACCCACGCCTGAGTACCAGTCTGCATCCGGGATAGCCAAAAACCGACATCCGGGCGGGTCAAACAGGACGCCTGCTTGATGATCGAAGAAAGGGCAGGCTAAACTCGCGCATGAACCAAATTCAACGTTTTCTGCTTGTCGCGGCTTGCTTGGTATCGGTGAGCGCGGCAGCCCAATGGCAGTGGCTCGACAAGGACGGTCGCAAGGTGTTCAGCGATCGCGCACCGCCGCCCGAGGTGATGGAGAAAGATATTCTGAAGCGCCCACTGGGCAAGGCGTCGGCACCTGTGCCGCAAAGCGAGGCGAGTGCACCGCGCCTGAGCGGTGTTGACAAGGATCTGCTCGAGAAGAAACGCAAGGCTGATGAGGCTGAACTTGCCAAGCGCAAGGCTGAGCAGGAGCAGGTCGTCAAAGCCAGGAGCGAGAATTGCGCGCGCGCCAAACAGGCCCGGGCCACTTATGCTTCGGGTCAGCGACTTGCGCGGATCAATGAAAAGGGCGAGCGCGAAATCGTTGACGACGCCGCTCGCAACGCCGAGTTGAAACGGATCGACGCCATCATCCAGTCTGACTGCAACTAGCCGTCGGAATCAGGCGCGGGTTCAATAGCCGGCTTTGGCCCCGGCACGCTTCTTGATGAACAGACCTGCAGTTCGGGCGCCCTGCCGGACGAAACGCTCGCGACGCGCCACCTTCGGATCCACGGTGAGCGGCCGATAGATCTCGACCCGATCCTGCGCACGCAGCGCCTGATCCAGACCAGCTTTGCGCCCCCAGACACCCACCACCGCCGTCTTCAGATTTATGCCAGGGAAAAGTTGCAGCAGGCCACTGGCTTGCAGGGCCTGCAATACGGTGCAGGAAGGCGCCAGCTCGAGCGCTATTTCACGCACGTCGCGTGCCGCCGGCGCGTAGACCACGCTTACCCGAATCGCTGTCTCAGCCGCCATAGACCTGTCCCGCACGCTTGACGAAGGCATCGACCATGCTGCTGGCAATCTTGTCAAAAACAGGCCCGACCAGTTTGCTCAGCGTGCCATTGTCAAACCCGTAATGGAGGGTCAACTCAACCCTGCATGCACGCTCCGCGTCGTCGCCAAGAGGTAGGAAGCTCCACTCGCCGTCGAGGCGGGAGAACGGGCCGTCGACCAGCTTCATGCTGACCCGGCGACCCGGCACATGCTCATTGCGGGTCGTGAAAGTCTGGCGAATGCCGCTGAACGAAATGCCGATCTCGGCCAGCATGCCGGCCTCGTCGCTGCTGACCACGCGCGCCCGATCGCACCACGGCAAGAACTGGGCATACCGATCGACATCGGTGACAAGCGCATACATTTCTTGCGGGCTGTACCAGATCAGGACGGACTTCGTTACGGTTTTCATAGAATGCAGGTCTGCGCGGGATTGTAGACAAGCCTTGTACGCATGACTTACACCCCCACATTGACCCCATGGCCAAAAAACCTGAAACCGCTGCCCGCATCGCCGACAACAAGAAGGCCGCCTACAACTATTTCTTTGAAGAGCGCTTTGAAGCCGGTCTGGTTCTCGAAGGCTGGGAGGTCAAATCGCTGCGCGAAGGCAAGGTTCAGTTGACCGATGGTTACGTCGTGATTCGCAACGGCGAATTGTTCCTCATCGGCCTGCAGATCAACCCGCTGGGAACGGCTTCGACCCATATTAGTCCGGACAAGACGCGCACCAAGAAGCTCCTGATGCACAAGGAGGAGATCAAGCGACTGATCGGCAAGGTCGAGCAGAAGGGCTACACGCTGGTGCCGCTCAATCTGCACTGGAAGGCCGGCAAAATTAAATGTGAAATTGCGCTGGCCAAGGGCAAGGCCGAGCACGACAAGCGCGACACAATCAAGGACCGCGAAGGCAAGCGTGAGGTTGAGCGCGCCATGAAGGGTCGAAACCGGTAAATCCATTCCCAAATCATCCCTGTCGTTGTTGCTTCGCATTGCCGTTCTAAAGCACAGTCTGCGGCTGAGCGCCTCGACAAGAATAATTTGGAAAAGGAATAAGTCAGGTCAAATCGCGCAAGGGGTGCGCATAGGCTGGCCAGGGGCTCTCGAAGAACGGCTCCACCATGGCGGCTGTCACAGACTCGACTACGGCCGGTAGCCACTTCGGAGTCTGGTCCTTGTCGACCGCCAGAGCCCGGATGCCTTCAACCGTTTCGCTGCTGGCGCCGAACCGCCCCAGATGCCGGGTGTTGAAACAGTGACGAACCATGTCGCGTTCCATGCGCAGGTCATCGGCCAGCGACAGTGTCCGGCCCCGGCGAATCTGCGCCAGCACCACGTGCAACATCAAGGGCGAACGCTTGCGCAAAGCGGCGGCAGTCTGCTGTGCCCAAGTGTTATCGGTCGCCTCCAGCGCCGCCAGGATGGCAGCCACCGATTCGAGCGAAAAATAGCGTTCAATCTGCTCGGTCAAATCGGTCGGCAGCGCGTCAGTCGCGACGGTATAGCGGGCAAGCCAGGCGTCCAGCGCAAGCGGTGTCGTCAGATCCACCTCAGCCAACGCATCCCAGGCTGCAATGAGTTGGTTCGGATCAAAGCAGACATCGGCTAGGCCCAAGGCGATGGCTGGTCCGGCGCTGATCACTTCACCGGTCAGGGCAAGCCATTCACCAGCG
>Ga0214250_1000314_pt1 | contig 16580 bp, 12 predicted proteins | sample TroBogypolimnion_35_FD_153088 | JGI IMG/M metagenome (GOLD analysis project Ga0214250, IMG submission 153088) | Freshwater microbial communities from Trout Bog Lake, WI - 29JUN2009 hypolimnion | ecosystem: Environmental > Aquatic > Freshwater > Lake > Hypolimnion/Profundal zone | place: Trout...
CACTTGAATAATGCTAGCACGGTACTCGGGCTCGACCACATTGGCCACGAACGTTTCGGTGGTCTGTCGCTTGGACATTTCATTGGTATAGATGAAATAGATTGCAAAGAGGGATACCAGTATGAGAAAAATAATTCGGAAATATTTGGAGCAATTTTCCCACATTTAACAGTTACATATATGCAAGATTTTTTGATGTTGCTTGAACGAAATAATTCTATAATTCCCCTTTGTTTACCATGTCAACATACGTATTGTAATACTGCAAACTATTTCTATACTCCATCTGATACCGCAAATCTTCCAAGATGTGTTTCACTCTTGTTGATTTCATATCTATTTTTTTATAGAGATCAAAAAAGGGTTCATAGTTGATTTCTGCTGGTTTATCCTTCATGTTTTTTATAAACGGCCCCAAATCAAGTAAACGGAGTATTGCATACATTGACTCTAGTTCAGATACATGAAGATCATCTTTTGTTTCAAGAAAGTTAATAATGCGGCTTATTTCAAAATTCTCCCATCTAGATCGATCAGACAACATTAATTGTCGGTTAAACGAAAAGATATACTCATCTTTTGATTTCAATATTTTAGGTTCGTTATATTCTTTGTCATACTGTTTCTTGTGCTGGACATCTTTTTTAATATTCATTACCATGGTTTCTTCTTTTTCATTGCTCGAGTTGATCGACATAACGGCTGTTTTCTTTACATGCAGTGTGGATAATTTCAAGGTTTATCTTACCGCTGCACACGATGATATCATTCAATGCTTTAAGTAATTTATCTTGATCTTCTTCTGTTACAAATCTAGCATTTCCATTAAAGAAAATAGAATATTTAGGTGATAGGACTCTTGTTGGGGTTTTATTGTATTCGGGATCACCTTTATTGTACATGATATGGTTGTATGTATATTGTAATGTATCCGGTTCCAGCTTACACATGTTGATCATATAATAGTATCCGTTTAGGAATTTTTCATGTTTTCTTGTTTCTATTTTGTTCTCTAATTTCTGAATAATGCACCTTTCATAAATACACGTAGATTGTTGTATAATTTCAAGCATTAACCTTCTACATTCATCTACATTGACCATTTCAAATGTGTCAACACATCTGACACATATGTTGTTATCTTTTGGATTGTAGAAATGACTCACATCTTCTACATGATTGGCTTTAAGAATATCTTGTAATAAATCCAAGATAGATTTTTCATCTATTTCTTCAAACGGTGGAGCATCTTCATTTTCATAGATCAACATACGTTTCTTTAATTTGTCACATACCAAGTTTTCAAAATTAGAAATGTTAAGGTCATCTCGGATATTAATCAATTTAGTGATTTTTTTAACAGGATCCATGTTGTTGAGTATACTGTCTATTTTGCAATTGTTCAAGTTGGCTATAGTCCCTATGTTGTTGTACACTTGGACATTGTTGATGACAACAGGAGAAACCGATTGTGGACATACATATATCCTATTTACCAGGACATCATTCTTGACTTCATCAGTCAATTCTATTCTTGAAATAATACCAGGACATACCTTTCGTTTTGTAAACAAATGATATACAATTTTCGAACGGTTCTCACTGTAAAAGCCGCATCTAGGACAAGTATATGGCGGGCTAATAATTCGGGGTTTCCTGATTTGCGACATTTTCAATAGAAACAAGACATTGATTGTTTTTAAATGAAATGTAATCTTTTGAAGTACTTTATACATGTTTGGTCAACTTTGGTCAGTGAAATGTTAAAGCATGCATCCCTATGTCTTGTCAAAGGAACCCTACAGGTTTGAGAACTTTTACCGAATGACAATTTTCAGAATGGCTAGCTAAACGGACTATAACCATTCTATCAGTTGTTTCAAAATAGATAGTAGTCATATTGGGGACAATAGACCAAGTACATTATATTTGTTTTAGCATACTTTATACATGTTTGGTCAACTTTGGTCAGTGAAATGTCAAAGCATGCATCCGTAGGTCTTGTCAAAGGAACCCTACAGGTCTGAGAACTTTTACTGAATGACAACTTTCAGAATGGCTATCTAAATGGTCTATCAGTTGTTTCAAAATAGATAGTAGTCATATTGGGGACAATAGACCAAGTGAATTATATTTGTTTTAGAATACTTTATACATGTTTGGTCAACTTTGGTCAGTGAAATGTCAAAGCATGCATCCGTAGGTCTTGTCAAAGGAACCCTACAACCTCAAGGACCTCTTGACGGCTTTTACAATGATCGGCTTTGGTCTGTAACAATTCTATGGGCTATTCAAATAATGACACGTATACAAAACATTGTTTAGCATACTTTATACAAGTTTGGTCATTTTTAGTCAGTGAGATTTTTTGAATGTAGGGTAAAGAATCTATCTTGAAAATTTACATGCGCAAGCAATGCAAAAACCATAAAAATAATAAATCATCTAGCAAGTACATCTGCACTTGTAATTTTGAGTCAAAGGTAAAGGCGGTGGAGGCTTTTGCACTACTAGTGGTGGCGGTGTGGCACCACCCACAAGCGGCCCCACATTCTTCACATACCCTCCGACAACGTTACCTGCCGGGTGAAAGCGCATGACCACCCATAGTAAACCTTGTGAGTCTAATGCTTGTCCAATTCCTATAGCTGTAGTAGCCTTCCAAACAAGTTGTGTAAAATGCCCAGCTGTGGCCGAGAATTGACCCGCTGCATAATCGTAATTGGTGCCCTCGGCATACCACAAGTCTATAACATGTTGCCAAGCAGTGGCCGAGTTGGTAATGACTCCCAAATTCTCACCATAGGTTCCATTGGAAACACTATGCACAAGAGACTGTATCACAGCCAAGTGGCCTGCCCATGTAACTGCTCCTGTCTCGAGACTCGTATCATACATTACAGGTGGAGCATCGTGTAATCTTCGATAATTATTAACATAGGCTAGCACATCGGTTTGTATGACTTGACCTTGCACAAGACCCAAAACGAATATTAATGAACAAAGAAAGAATCCCTTCATCTTATAAAACCAACATTTTTATGCTTTATATCAAGTGACAGAGTGTATAGGAAATGAATCAATAATGAATCGTAAAAAGCTAGTTGGTGATGAAGCGGGTACCAATCGACATGCTCTGGATCTCCTGCAGCAGCAGCTTGCACGCATACGGGATGCGCAACTCGGAAAAGTGCGTCGTGTTCTTGCACGGCTTGCACAGGTAGATGCCGTTCTCGGGGTTGACGTTGGCCATCATGCCGCACTTTTTGCAAATGTGCACCCGGTAGTTGTCAGAGCACTCCATGAACCGCTCCTTCAAGTAGCTCGCGATGCCGTGAGCCCAGCAGCAGTCCCCCTCCATCTCGCCAAGGCGCAAGCCACCATCCCTCGCGCGTCCCTCTGCTGGCTGCCGTGTGAGCAAGACTACCGGCCCGCTGCTGCTCCTCGAGTGGATCTTGTCACACACCATGTGCTTGAGGCGCTGGTAATAGGTCGGCCCCACAAAGATAGCCGTCTCCATCTGCTCCCCTGTGCGCGAGTTGTACATGATCTCGTTGCCATACCTCTCGAGCCCCTCCTTCTCCAGAACCTTGGCAATGTCCTCCACCGACATCCCTGTGAAAGGTGACGCATCCCCTGTGGTCCCAAGGGCGCTGCAGGCCTTGCCCATCACACACTCCATCAGCTGGGCAATTGTCATGCGGCTGGGAATGGCGTGCGGGTTGATGATGATGTCGGGTGTCATTCCGTCCTTGGTAAAGGGCATGTCACAGTCGCGGTACAGGATGCCCACTGTTCCCTTTTGGCCGTGACGTGACGAGTTGCCAGTCCACATTGTCTTGCCCCTGGACCGCACATAGAACACGTGGCTCGGCACCTCGATGCAAAACACCTTGCCCACAAACATCTCGATGTCCATCTCGAACTCGTCACACAGACACTTGTTGACCAGGGTAACAGTCGCCTGCCTTGGGCTCATGCGGTCCACCGTGACAGTGGCCGAGAGCCCTGCAGACAGAGCCACGATCTGGTACAGGTTGGCACGGTCAGTCGAGCATGCAATAGTATCGCCCTCGTCAAAGACACCCCTGATGAAGGCACCTGCATGGGCCTTGTTGTGGTAGATCCAGGTGTCGATGCGCAACAGGTTCATGTTGGCTTTGCAATAGGCGTGGAGCAGGGGCGCGGCATCCAAGGCCACACGGAGCGAGTTCTTGCTTCCAGGGCTACCACGCTTGGTCACCACCCCGTACTTTTTGAACACATTCTTGACCGCCTTGGCATTGACTAGGTAGATGTGGCCAGGGTCGGTGAAGCCATAGAGCAGAAAGATGCCATACAGGAACGCCAAGTCCTTGAGCTCTGTGATCTCGGTCTGGGGCAAGACAACCAAGACATCGTCTGTGTCTATGTCGAGTCCGTCACAGCTCTTGACAAAGCTCATACCGGGCTCGACGTCCTTGGCCAGAACAAACTCGGCCTGGCCCTTGGCCTCGGGGTCAGGTGACACCATCCACATCTTGTGCTCATAGGTAGCCTCAAGGTGCACGTGCGGTCCCGAAATGGTGATGAGCGGGCCCTTGTGGTCAAACACGTACTTGTGGGTGACCGGCACAAACGCCGCCATGTTGGTCACCGGATCCAGCTGCAATACCATCTCGCCCTCGTGGATGTCCCTTATGGTCTTCCACCCCTCGATGGTCAAGACATCTGTGGTCTCGGGCACACAGAACTTGTCGCCTACACACGGGATCCTGTCGCTGCGCACACACACCTTGGCGAACTGGTAGCCATCGCCATTGGTGGTCACATCCACAATCTGGTTGTCGTGGCAGTTCCTGTCAATGTAGCCCACCTCGTTGTTCTTCAGCGCCATACTTGTGTCCTTGCACCCGCTTGCGTTGCCCGCCTTTTGCGGCATGCAGGTGCCGATGATGACATCACCCGCCTCGACATACGTGTCCTTGGGCACAAAGCCATCATCGCCAAGCTTGTCATAGTTGAACGGCTTCATGCCTTTGGTGGTGGCCGGGTTGGGCTTGCAAAAGTACTCTTCCTCACCTGTCGAGTGGTTCTTGTCGTTTTGCTTCTTGTAGGTGCGGTAGTAGGTCGAGTTGAACATGCCACGGTCCACAGCCGTCTGGTTCATGACCAGCGAGTCCTCTTGGTTGTAGCCGGTCCAAGTGCCAATGGCCACAATCACGTTTTGGCCACAGGGCAGCTTGTCATTGTTCACAATCTTGGCAATTTTGGTCTGCACAATGGGCTTCTCTGCGTAGTTGAGGATGTGGGCCATGGTGTCAAAGCGGTTCAGAAAGTTGCTCGTGTAGATGCCGATGGCCTGCTTGCCCATGGCCGCCTGGTAGCAGTTGCGCGGTGCCTGGTTGTGGTCAGAGAACGGAATGGACCCTGCCAAAACGCCAAGCATCAGGGACGGGTCCAGCTCCATGTGGGTGTACCCCACCGGATAAATGTGGTCAGTCTTGACCCTGTTCTTCTTGACATTGTCCATGGTCATCGCAATCATCGACATGTTGGACTCTTCCACATCAATGTACTCGATCGCTGAAGGCAAACCGTGTGCCTCGGAGCCGATGACCAGGTCCATCCATGACAGCTTCTCGAGCACCGCTGGGTCCACGTCAGCCAGTGGGTGCTTGTTGTCCTTGATGAGCACAGTGGGCCTCACACACCTCCCTCCCTCGGTGCAGATCCAGATCTCGGCACGCCGGATGTTCCAGTAGATGCCAGTGTAGATGTTGATCGTTCCCGACAGCTTCAGGTCCTTGATCCTCTGGTAAAACAGGTGGGGCTCCGTGTGCACACCCACCAGGTCACCGTTCACGAACACCTTGGTGCACACACCTTCAAAGATGTCCAAGTTGTCACCCTTGTATAGGATCACGCCCAGCTGTGTGTCCAACATCTCGCGGACATGGGACGAGTTGGAGGCAATGGTGATCGCCGCCACCATGGACATGTTCTTGACAAGGCCCACTGACACTCCCTCAGGGGTCTCTGCGGGGCAGATGATTCCCATTTGGGTCGAGTGCAGCTTGCGTGGGGCGAGCAACTTGCCCGTCTTTTCCACAGGTGTCACAATGCGGCGCTCATGGGACAGAGTGGCGTTGTAGGTCAGGCGGTTCAGCACCTGGGCCACACCCTGCTTGGTCGAGCGCAGCCCCCAGTTGCCTGTGGCCAAGCCGTACTTGAGCCCGGACTCGATTATGGTGGCCTTGAAGATCTTGTTAATGTTGACCTTGTTGATCACATTGCTGAACTTCTTGGTTGCCTTCCACGCCCCATTGTTGATCTCCTTGTTGATCATGTTCTTCATGTCCTTCATGAGCTTGCCATAGTACTGGCGGAACAGGTTGGCCAAGAGGATGCCCGGGATGTCGATGCGCTTGTTGATGTACGAGTCGCGGTCATCATAGGGCAGCAGGCCAAGGTAGCACTTGAGCAGCTTGTTGACCATGTAGCCAAGGTACAGTGCCTTCTTGTAAAACTCGGGGCCCACATGAGGCAGCAACTCGTTGGTCAGGATCTCGCGGACGATCTCGATGCGCTTGGCCTTGTTCTGGCACAAGTCTTTGGGATAGGTGTTGATGTTCATGTACTTGGCCAGGTACTCGATGCCATCACGCTGGCAGGTGATGTGGTTGCCCTCCTCGAACGAGCCCGCCAACTCTGACAGGATTGCGGCATTGGTCGGGTCGTTCACATCATAGATGATGTGCTTGGCAATGTCCTTGTCTGACTCGACACCCAACGCACGGAACAGCACCACCAGCGGCAGGTCCTGCTTGACATGGTGGATGTTCATGCGGATATACCTGCCAAACTGGTTGGGCTTGTTGGACAGCTTGAGTGTGGTCGTCTTTGGCACCGAAAACTTGTTCTCCTGGACCGAGCGGATCTCGGCAATGTGCGAGTAGGTCGAGATCTTGTTGTTGACAAACACATAGGGCTTGTTCTCTGAGATGCGGTCCTGGCTCACGATGATCTTCTCGTTGCCATTCACGATGAAATAGCCGCCATAGTCAAAGGGGCACTCGTCCTTCTGGCCGCCCTGTGTGGCCGCCGGCATATCGGTCAACACACAGTACTTGGAGCGCACCATGATCGGGATCTTGCCCAACAACACATTGGCTATCTTTTTCGTCTCCTCCACAGTGGTCTTGGTGTCCGGGTTGTAGATGGTGGCCGTGATGTGCATGTCCACGTAGATGGGCGACGCATAGGTGAAGTTGCGGTTGCGCGCGTCCTTGGGCGTCATGATCTTGGAGCTACCATCCTTTTCGAAAATGGTGGGCTTGGTGATGATTGGGTTCTTGATCTCGATGTTCATGGTGTACATGTAGACGCCCTCCTCGGGCAGGAACGTGTGGTGGATGACGATCGGGTTGAAGCCGTCGATGATGTCATCGAGCTTGCGCAGCAAAAAGTCGTTGAACGAGTCAAGGAGGTGCTTGACCAGGTTGGAGCCCTTGTCCACACCGAAGCACTTGTTGACAATGTAGTCGGTGTCCATGACAAAACGAGACCTATGGAAAAATTACCTGTTACTATTTATATTTTCATAATCTTTATATCAATTTTTTAGAGATTTTGCAAAAACCAATCTCTCTAAATATAATCAGGACACCTTCCCGGCGCATACCCCTGATTTGTGACCTCGGGGTGCGCTCTGTGCCATATGACAAGACAAAGTGGTGCAAAACGGGCCCTTGTTGTCATGTTGTATAAACTTGTGTAAAGACTGTTTGGGAATGCACTATCTGTAAACGCTCGAATATGAAGAGTACAAGTAGGGTTGTCGCCATTCGTATACTCGATCGTGTTTTCCTTTTGCACCCCAAACCAAGTATCCAAATTGACAAGACCATATTTTTGTGGGATATCATTTGTTAAAAACCATCGCGATGTCTTGTCAACATCTGTCACGTTCAAAACGAGCCGTGTATCAACATGGGATTTCAAAATGTACATGGCCCATGTGCGAGCATGGCACATTTCAAAATACGTCATGCTTTTATTTGGAATACATTCACCCATTTTACATTGTAAAATTCAAAATACCTTAAAGATAAAAGATGATAAAAGTAATATAAAACTATTGAATCAACCATGAACTCTGACAATCTGCAAGCCGTTTTTGAGCAGTCGGATATCGACACGAGGTTGTCCATGCGCAAGTCGTTCCCCGAGATCAACTTTTGCAACAAGAAAATCGGTACGCTATCTTTTACACCACAAACTCCAATAAGCACAAGCGAGGACACGTGTGAGCAAGTCTGGTCTGACTACCGTGTGGTCAAGAAAATGTGCCCGTTTTGCGACAGCCCACACTACGACACCTACACCACTCATGCAACGGGCACGGCATCGCTCGACTGGCTCGCCACAAATATCGAGATCAAGAACGGCTTGGCCAACAACTGGATCGGGTCGCAATGCAGGTGCACAAGAAAAGGACCTCCCGCGCGCCTTTCAATTCGTGCACCGCCCCCAAAATATTGAATGCGATCACTGCGTATTTACGTTTTTATAGCATTGTCTATTTTCTATAGAACGTTATAATGAATCGCCAATGTGAGGGCGAGCTCGCTTTTGATTTACTTTTCAGAAATGTATGCGAGTTCAAAAAAGAATTAAACCATACTTACAACGTTACTTCTGAATTTGTTTCACATCATCTAGAAATCATAACAAAATCGGTAGAATCTTTCAAAGAATTCAAGACAAACAATATTGAATTAGACTTGTTTATTGATCGAAATGATATTGAATTATTTCGCATTCACGATGCATTATTTGGTTTCTATTCTCAAGTTCAAATGCCCAAGTTTAGAAAATTAGCAAAAGTACCTCATGACATTTTATTCGAGTTCTTGGCTATTGATCCTTTGACCCATTTTAAAAACATTGCTACAAAAATTTGCCAAGAGTTTTTCAAAGGCATTACCCTATTTGAAAATGGACAAACAAGTAAACTAAAAACTAAAGAATGTGAGTATATAGAAAGACTTGTACATGACCAAATATACATGGATATATTCAACCATAGAGATTATATAAATTTGTATAAACTTGTAGAATGTGAAAAACAATGCCAAACAAATAATATCAGCTTGCACGCACATGTTTCATATTGTGAGTACGAGATGTATCCATACGATATTCATATCATATACAACCATCAATACATTGTCGATGTTGAAAAATATAAAAAGAAATGGAAACAAAATATTGTAAACTGTGTAAAAATGTATGGCTCTCTAGTTTTAGAAAAAGTCCAAACGTTTGAAAAAGAGGAACCATGGACACATTCACGCGTGGGTAATGAGTAAAGCACCCCGTGTTGTCCACTTGTAGCCGTCTATCTTGACAACACCGTTGTGCACATCATCATGGCACTTTTCACACAGGGCCACCAAGTTTTCCTTTTTGTTCTTGTGCATGGTTCCAATGAATCCTGCCGCATTTGCTAGGTACTGCTCCTTGATGTGGTGCACCTCGTCTGCACCCGCCCCACACAGCTTGCACTTGTCCACCACTACTTTTGCATTATACTTGCTTGTCCGAAGACCACGCCCTGTGATGTCTTGCCTGACCTCGTTCGCTGTGACCAAAAAGTCAGCGGGCATGTCCAGCGCCTTGCACACCTCGAGTCCATAAAGTTGAGAGCCTTGGCCATCGCGTAACTTTCGGTTGTAGATCAAAAGGTCAGATGCACGGTCATATACTACATCCAGGTGATAAATATCCAGTTTGTTAATTTTCTTGACTATTTCTACAGATGTAAGCTCGTGCAAGTGGGTTGCAAACATGAATGCACATTGCTTCTTGGTAAGCGAAACAATACACGAGCTCACAATCGAAATGGCCGATGTAGATTCAGTGCCTGCACACAGCTCGTCTGCTAGGACAAGTGAATCCGCACTCGCTTCGTTCAGGATCTTGCGCAACTCGGACATTTCCACCATGAAAGTAGACTGGCCTGCATACAAGTTGTCAGATTTGCTAATCCTGCAAAACACGGCATCAAAAGGCGAGATGACCAGCTCAGATGCTGCCACATACATGCCACACTGGGCCATGATCACGTTCAACCCCACTGCCTTGATCAGGCTGCTCTTGCCAGACGCGTTGAGGCCATAGAGCAATATGCCGTTCTGGGAAACCCGTACATCGTTGCCCACGTATGGCTCTCCCGACTCGTTCACGCGCTCTATGATGGGATGGCGGATCCCTTTGAACTCGGCTGACGCGCTTGTACCCACATCGACGAGCTGAGGTCGAGCATAGCAAAAGTTGTGTGCATTCACCACACACGTCGACACAAAGTCCCGCTCACATATGACACTCACTATGCCCGGAAATGTGCCACCGTACACCTCCACCATGTCTGCCAAAAACACCTTGTACTTGGCCGCTGACACCACCTTGCGCTCCCGCTCCAGCCTCTCCTCCTCGTTGAAAATCGCGTCGAGTGCGGGGTGGGTCACTTTGATAGACGCCGTCATGTTGGTGACCTTGCCCTCGCGCACATCAAACTTGCTCACATCCACCTTGTCCCGCTTGTCCACAACTTCCTTCCACCTTTTGGGGGTAAATGCAAAGTAGTAGCCATCACGCTCTGTCTTGTCTACCTTCCAATAGTCTACCCCATAAATTTTATTCAAACGCCGCACTACCCTTTCCAACGCCGTCTTGCATCCATCGAGTTGCGAAAGCAAGTCATCAATCTCGGCGTGGCCCCGCAAACACGCCTTGCTCAAGTCGACATGCTTCGAGATCCACGCGCCCAGATCTTGTCCCTCGTCCACCACCACGACCGATGCCAACACATTTTCAAGGTCGGCGAATGCAAGAGAGCCAAGCTCGATGCGCCGAAAGAGCCGCTCTAGATCATATACACCACCGAACACTTTGCGAATGACCAGGGCATCCTCCAAAGACATGGCCTCGATCTTGTCCCAACTCGCCTTGATCAACTCGGCATTCCGATAGGGAAACATCAAGCGCTTTTTGAAATAGCGGCGCCCCATGGCAGTGACACACTTGTTCACAATCTTGTTCAGCCCCTCGACATCAAGCTGCTCGATGGTATTGTAAAACATGTCGAGATAGTCAGACGAGCCACAGTCCACAGGCTTCTTCATCTTGCACACGACACTGGGATTGTGACCTGTGCAATAGTCGATGAGGGCGCAATAGGCCACGAGCGCCGTAGGCTTTCTCTCCATGTCAATATACTCGATAATAGAGAGCATCGAGTCATTGTCAAAGCATCGCTCCAACACGGCGTTTTGATAGTGAATTTTCATGTAGGGTTTGGGATCCACGTTGTACGTCTTGCAAGAGACCTTGACACCATTTCCCTTGTCCTTGTCTTGCACAAGCATGAGCACCTCGCACGGCTTGTATGTGCTCAAAATCTTGTGCAACTTTTCAGCAATATCTTCAAAGTAGAACGACTCGCCAGTGGAAAGGTCAATGATGCCCGCGCCGTACACACCATTGCTAGCACTATGTGCTTCGAAAATGCTCATGATATAGTTGGACTTGCCCGCATCGAGTTGGTCCACATAGGTTCCGCGACTGATGATATGTGTCACACCACGCTCAGGGTTGGGCGGTGCTGTTGTTTGCGAGACCAAGATGACTGTGAAATCAGCTTCGAGGAGCAGCGGCAAGAAGCGTTGCAGGCTGTGGCTTGGGAACCCTGCCATGAGCGGATTGGCCGCATTCACTGTAGCAATGCTCTTGTTCTTTTTGGACACTTGTATATTGAGTAGCTCTGACACGGCCTTCATGTCCGCACCCAGGTGCTTGTCACAATCGTAAATCTCCCAAAAGGAGCCCACTTCGATCATCACCAGGGTTGTATCACCATACTTGGCCTTGTAGGTGGCCGTATATCCGGCGTAATCCTCGTAGATTGTCATGTCTGTTCGTTTTCACAAACATAAACAATTTGCTAGTATTTAAAACGTAAATTGTTTTTATATGAAAAATAAAGGATTCCATTATAAATGTCAAAAACTAACAGAGATTTATTACTAAAAATATTGGCTAATGTAAAGGAGTTCAAAGATGAAACCAATGAAAAATTTAAATCTATAGACGCCAGGTTTGAATCTATAGACGCGCGATTTCAATCTATAGATGATCGCATTGGAAAAATAGAAACCCATATTGAAAAAACGTTTAAAAATATAAACCTCGAATTAAAAAACATAAATGGATATATCAAACGTGAAGCCGATATAGCTGAAATAGAGCTGAGTGACACTGTATTTCGCCATCTGAGTCAAGCATTCCAAGGTCATTTAGTCATTCCATATAGCGATCAACTAAAGACCATAAAAGATCCCTTCACAGGTAATCGTTTGACAGATTTTGATGGATTGTTTCTTCTAAAGCATAAAGATGAAAAACGGTTTCCAAATAAAAGAATTCTTGTCATTGTAGAAGCTAAACACTACATTACAGTAGAGAAAGTCAAAGCTAAAATAGCACAAAAAAGCAAGCTAGAAGATTTTATCAAGTTGGTAAATACACCCGAAGAATTCGCCAAGACATTGAGCAAATTTAAAAAAGTAGTTCAAGCAACAAAACTAGATCAAGTCAGTGATGTATATTTGTATATAGGTGGCCCATATTGGGAAAAAGCAGCACATTCATTGGCTCTTGCCGAATATAATAAAGAAAAAACAGCTAATGGTATATCAACTATAGGTTTGATCAATATAGGAGAACGATATACCATCAAGGACTTTGCCTCGTTTGCAAAAGGGGGTAAAAATAAACTATAATCATTGAAGCCTTAAAATACTGTCCGCACAGGAAACAGTTGATTTGCAAAGTAAAGTTTTGTTTTATGCACGGTATATTTTACACATTCACTCTAGATATAATCAAAGTATTTCACTTTTCCAAAATAACACAGTGATTGTTGCACTCGAACGTCATTGACACGAGTTTGAAATCCTGTATCAACTCGAGCACTTCCTCCTTGGTAAACAAGTGATAGGGCCGGTGTACCGAGTCTTGCCATGGAATCAAGAAATCCCCATTGCCCAGATTGACCCACTTGGGCTTGTGCTCCTGTTCATAGGCCCACACCGTGAACAGAAGCCGCGCACCCGGCCTCATTGTCCTCATGATTTCTGACACGACCTGTTTGGGCGCCGAGCAGTGATGGATGACGGCAATGCATATAGCGGCATCAAATATCGAGTCACGGTAGCCTAGGTGTGTCCCATCCGCCATGATGTATTCCGAGTTGAACGACTTGTGCGTGCTATTTTTTGCTTTTGCGATCGTGAGCAATTCGGTTGAAATGTCATTTGCCAAGATGGTAATGTCAGTCCGGATGGTCTCGTTCTTGCCATTCCCACACCCGACATCTGCAACAAGCGTCGATGGCTTCAGGGACCATACGAATTGCTTGACACAGTTCCAGTGGGTGTGGCGGGTCTTGTCAAACTCTTTTGCAATCGTGTTGTATATGTCTTGCATGTGAAGCGCGTCACCAAAATAAGTGGAAATATTTATATTAATTGCAAACGAAAAGTTTAAGTAAGGCTAAAAGGTGGCCTCAAAGACATTACATTATAAATGATGTAGAGCAGAATGTTGGTGTCTTGCTTGAAACTGATGGGTCACATTGCTCAACGAACTTTTATTATCCCAATATTCTTCGGAATATCCATGCTCATAGATGAAGTCTATTTCAGGAATGGTATCCTCCAAGCATCCATTTTTACAATGTTTACGCAAAGCAATATTACATTGAGCGTTTTTTGACCAATACACTTCTGGAAGTAGCTTATGGACGATAATTTCTTTGCATCCTACTTTTACATAATCAAATTGTGAATGAATCGGTCTTGTCCACCACTCAAATATAACAGGAGTTTCTAGCTCAAGTGCTAGTGCCCACGCAGTGAGTTCTTCACTAAATTCGTCGGCATCTGACGATGCACACTTTCCATTGATTATTGTATGAAAAATATGATCGTGTAACGTGTACATGCAATATTCCATTTGTTGTGATATTCCCTCGAAACCCTTTAAATAAAGCAAGCTTGGCAATACGCCAATATAATTAAAAATACGCCAATATAATTAAAAAAAATGTGCTGGTCATTCTAAATTCTCCAGAAAATATTGGGGACCCTATATTTGCATTTCCAACTTCTTTCTCACTGGGGTGTCGGGAAAGTATTCGCCGATGAGCTTTTTATAAACTGTGCTGTCAACACACCGCAACCACTCGAGCGCCCTCAAGTTTTCCTCGCAAAGCAAGTCACAGCTCTCGACATATGCCTTGTGCTGGATATTCAATGCAGCGTATTTTTCAATGTAGCCTGTCACCCTCTGTTTGAACGCGATAAAGTGCCGCTTGTGAAAGCACTCGGTAGGCTCCTCGTCCAACGACTCGAGCAAGAGTGTTGCACACAGTGCATCCTTGGTGGGCACACGACCATGCTTTACAAAGAGCGCCGGCCACTCGACATCCATGTCCCTAGCCGCGTTCAACATATCCTTTTCTTTGAACTCGTTCTCAAACATTGGCATGGGATTCTTCTTGACATCCGACTTGTTGCATGGCAGTGACTCGAAAACAAGCGGGCGAAACTTGCTTTCTTGCATTACTTTGTATGCTCTTGTACGCACATCTGCGATATCATACCGTCCGCAAGCTTCCTTGTACAACTTGGTCGTGTCAACAATCAACTTGACAATGCTTTCAGGTGTCGATACCCTCCTGTACACGAGCAAAATGTCATGAGCTGCTCGGACCAAGGCACTTGCGGTGGGGTCATCGGGAAGCCCGTACCACTCGGCAAAGTTGGAGCTATAGATGATGAGATTGCGATGAATATCTGCCATTTGTTTGACAATAAGTATTCTATAAATCTTAAATCTATCACGTCGAGATAAAAAGTCGAAAGATCTAGTAGTTTCATAGCATATATACATTCAAGCATTCAAGCATTCAAGACAATGGCCACCTATAACATCCTCCGCGCAGTGCCCTTGAACGAGCGCATCCTTACGGCCAAGTCGCTCAAAATCGCATACCCCGAGACCGGAGAAGTGGTTGACATCATTGTGAACGAAGTCACGGCTTATGATTCTGAACAACACGTCTTCAAATGCGCGACCAAGCTGTTTGATTCTGCCATTGTTTCGAAGCGTCTCCATGGGCGCAAAGTGATAGTGGTCAAAGCGCCCATTATATATGAGGTCCCGTCTATGCACGGTGGATCCCTCGAGTACTCTTCTACATCCGTTCACGTGACCAAGACGTATACCTTGTACGGTACCGAGTGTACGTTTGGATTAAATATCGACAAGGAAAAAGACACAATTGCTATTACGGCGATTTCAATATCTGAAAACGGCAAAGTTGACTACAAGGGCGAGAAAGTGGTGAATGATACATTTGCCGAGTACAAATACCCCCCAGGTCAATACCCAATATCGGCCGAGTGGGGAAAGCACAAATTGTGTAAACAGGTATTTGAGGATGGCTTCATATTCGAATATGAAAAGGACTCGTTTTTCAATCAAAATATCTGCATCAAGTTTCCAAAAGCTGCCATGGACGAGTTCTTGTCATCCTACGTTTGTAAATGATTTGTATTTGCCCTATTATATTTTGGATTTCCTATGTTGTATAAAGCGATTGATATAGTGTTCAAGGCCAAAGAGTTCCTTGGTGGTGATACGCAATGCCGCTTCCATCTCGGCCAATATAGCCACCGACTCGCCATCCGCATGCCACTGTAACAATATTTCACATAGCCGTGGAACAGGAACACACCCTGCACCTATACTAATCACGAGATTGCGGAGCTCGTTGTAATACACGGTTTGAGTTGTGGTAGCGCTTTTCAAAAGATCCAGCTTGACCCTTACATAGTCCCCCAAGAAATCTTTCAGGGTTAGTTTCGTTTCCATTTGTATGCAAAGGTTCAGCGGATCAGAATCAGACAAATCTAAAATACTTTCGCTTTCAAAATCCTTTTTAAAAAGTTCCATATCAAAATTTAAATGTATAGACAAGAGAAGATTTTGTAAAGACCGGGTAATAGGTTGAGCCGACCCATTCACAACTATGAAAAGCGTCGTGTTGGAATAGCTATTAATCACGGAATATAGGGCCAACGCCACCGAGTCTCGGAGTTGCTCGATGATATTCACCACGATGATGTGGCGGTCAAGGACCAAGCACTTTTGTTCCACGATGCTTTTTATAATAGGAATGCTTTCGCTATTGGCATTGATCACAAACATGTAATTATTGTATAAATAATCCGTTTCTGAAGTCTGTAGACTTGCAAACAGATTTGTCACAGGCTTTCCTATCATGACACACACCACATGGTTTATATACGCCCATGTCACAACACAGCTCGTGCTCTTGATATAGAGATGAGGGCATGGTACATGTGATGGTATTAGTAGGGCCAGCGCGTACTTGCTCTTGTGTAAATACACCGACAAATTCGCATGCAATAGGCGTTGCATCGCTGGCTCGCATTTCAAGTTCATATTTA
>Ga0214250_1000315_pt1 | contig 16549 bp, 17 predicted proteins | sample TroBogypolimnion_35_FD_153088 | JGI IMG/M metagenome (GOLD analysis project Ga0214250, IMG submission 153088) | Freshwater microbial communities from Trout Bog Lake, WI - 29JUN2009 hypolimnion | ecosystem: Environmental > Aquatic > Freshwater > Lake > Hypolimnion/Profundal zone | place: Trout...
GATACTCCGCCGACTCGGCTGTCCGCAGTGGCACGCTGAGTAACGTGTATCTCAGCCTGTCCGGGCTGTGGACTTACACCACGTCATGGGACACGACCGACACGGGTGAGACGATTCAGAAGATTTCAGACACAACCAGCATCTCATCTGACGGTACAACGTACACAAAGATGGGTTCGACAACCGTAGGCAGTGACGGATCAATGTTTACGCAGATGGGTAGTTTCAGCACTGATGGCAGTACACGGATGGGAAGTACAGCGACTGGTTTAGGTGCTGTGTTCAACGACCGCAAGCAAGATCGTTTCGGTTTTGATGCTGACGACGATGAGCAGTGGTGAGAAAGTCGCCGTTCAAATTCTCAGTTTTGCCACCTCAAAAATTGCTTCAAAAATGCCGCACATCGTGTAACCAAAATCCTGTAAAATCCTTGTAAATCAAGGCTTTGTAGGGCTTTTGAATTTTGTAGATTTACTACTCTAGTTACACAAATGTTACACACGTCTTTTTGCGCCGCTACAGCCCGCATAAACACTGGGGCTGTAAGTTGGGTAACTATGGAGTGGGAGTGATCGTCGCACGGATCAAGCTGCCTTGAAGGAGTTTTCATGATCGGTTACACCTGCGTTGGCACCAACGACCTGGCGCGCGCCACAGCCTTTTACGACAAACTGTTTGCCATGCTCGGTGCCAGTCATTTCTTCGAGATGGATCGTGGCATTGGCTGGGGCACGGCACCGGACCAGCCGATGTTTTGCGTCATGAAGCCTTTTGATGGCCGCAGCGCAACGATTGGCAATGGCGATATGGTGGCATTGCTGCTCAAGGATGCGGCCCAGGTTGACGCCTTGCACGCGAAGGCGCTTGCCCTTGGCGGAACCGACGAGGGCGCGCCGGGCTTGCGGAGCGACAATTTCTACGGCGCCTATTTTCGCGACCTTGACGGCAACAAACTGGCTGCCTATTGCATGCTGCCGGTCTCTGCGTAATCCGATGTACCTGCCAGCGCAATTCAAGTCTGATGACCGGGTCCACGCCCGGATGCTCATGCGCGAGCATCCGTTTGCCAGCCTCATCAGTCTGGACGATGCCGGGTCACCCTACGTCACGCCTCTGCCGCTGCATCTCGAAGAGCGCTCCGACCAATTGGTGTTGCTGGGCCACTGCGCTCGGGGCAATCCGCACTGGCGCTATCTGCAGGCGCGCCCGCAGGCGCTCGTGACATTCATGGGACCTCATGCCTACCTGTCCCCCAAGGTCTATCCGGACCTGGCGCGTGTGCCAACCTGGAACTACCTCGCCGTGCATTGCACGGTTCAGGCCACGCTGATCGAAGAGCCGGACGAGAAAGACAAATTGCTCAAGAGTCTCATCGCTGACCATGAACCTGCTTACGCGGAGCAGTGGCGCAGCCTGGGCTCCGAATTCGCGCAGAAAATGCTCTCCGGCATCGTCGGTTTCGAGTTGCGTGTGAGCGATATGCAGCTCAAGCTTAAACTTAACCAGCACCGGCCCGAATCGCACGCGGCGATGAAGCGCGCGTACGCGGCCGGTGATGACAACGCGCGCGCGCTGGCGGTGTGGATGGACCGGCTCGCGCTGGGGAGTGAGACATGAAGGGACTGTTCGGCATCGCGGGCCTGTTGCTGGCACTGGTCATCACCGGGCTGTTGGTGAGGCAGCAGTTGACAGCAACGAAGCCGAGCGCGCCGTCGTCCGCGCCCGGCAGCATGGTGGCCGAACCGGATGCCACGGTCAAAACGCCCGCGCCGTCTGCCAAGGACCAACCCCAGCAATTCAAACAGGCATTGGAGGCCGCCATGCAGACGCCGCGCCCGATGCCCGACGACAAACAGTGAAGCTCACAACGCCCATGGCGGACGGCGATTTCATGCAGATCGCCTTGGCGCAAGCCCGGGCCGCTGCGGCGCTAGGCGAGGTGCCGGTCGGTGCCGTGGTGGTGCGGGCAGGGCAGGTGATTGCGACCGGTGGCAATGCGCCGATTGGTGAGCACGATCCCAGTGCGCATGCCGAAGTGCTTGCACTGCGCGCAGCTGCCAAACTGCTCGGCAATTACAGGTTGACCGATTGCGAGTTGTTCGTCACGCTGGAGCCATGCCCCATGTGTGCAGGCGTCATTCTGCAGGCAAGATTAAAACGTGTAGTGTTCGGCGCCTGGGACCCAAAAGCAGGGGCAGCCGGTTCGGTATTGGATCTGTTCGCCAGCCAGCAACTCAATCACCAGACGCAGGTGCAGGGCGGGGTCGAGGCAGTGGCGTGCGCCACATTGCTGCAGGATTTCTTCGTGCGCCGGCGCGAACGCGCGCAGGAGGATGCCAGCCCGCTGCGCCAGGATGCCCTGCGCACACCTGCAACCCGATTTGCAGCGCTGCCGGGATACCCGTGGTGGCCGGCACAATATGTCAGCGACCTGCCAAGCCTTCAAGGACTGCGCCTGCATTATCTGGATGCGGGTCCGCACGATGCGCCAGAGTGCTACTTGTGTCTGCACGACGGCCTAGCCTGGAGTTATGTCTTTCATGAGCGCATGGCAGCGTGGCTGGCAGAGGGCAAGCGAGTGGTCGCGCCGGACCTTATCGGGTTCGGCATGAGCGACAAGCCAAAGAAGGACAGCTGGCACGATGCCGAACGGCACCGGCGCGTGCTCGATGAACTGGTCTCACGCCTGGATTTGCAGCGTTGCATGGTGGTGCGGCAGAACAATGACGAGCGGATTGGAACCGCCATGCGGGACCGTTCTGCGGACCGGTATGGGGGCGAGATTGTGCTTCACATCACGGTTGATGCCAGCGAGCCGGCATATGCCGCGCCATTTCCCGATGCCGGTCATGCAGCCGGCCCGCGTGCCTACACGCGCTGGGTGCATCCATGAAAATCAACCCCGAAGCCTGAGTGATCATGAAGAAACACATCTACATCTATTCCCCGTCCGGCGCGGTGCGGGACAAGGCCGCGTTCAAGCGCGGTGTGGCGCGGCTTGAGTCGCTGGGGCATGAAGTGGAGATCGACAGCGCAGCCCTCGCCCGTTACCTGCGCTTTGCCGGTGACGACGCGACGCGTCTGGCCGCCATCCACCGCGCTGCGGCAAGCGGTGCCGACGTTGCACTGATCTCGCGCGGTGGCTACGGGCTCAGTCGAATTCTGGGCGGCATTCATTACCAGAAGATCGCCAAAGCGATTGATAAGGGCACGCTGTTTGTCGGTATCAGCGATTTCACGGCCTTTCAGAGCGCGGTCCTGGCTCGCACCGGCGCCGTGACCTGGGCCGGACCAGCTTTGTGCGAGGGTTTTGGAGTCGGCGGCACGCCAGACTCGCTTGATCCCCGCGCTCAGGAGCGAAAGCCGGACGACATCATGGAAGCCTGCTTTGACGATCTGGTCCGGGGTCAGGGGGAGGGTGCCGGCTGGCGGCAACTCCGCGAATCATCGGTCGCTGAGATGACTACATCCGCCAGCGATTTCTCGGCGAAGAACGCTGTCGTATGGGGCGGCAACCTCTCGGTGCTTGTCTCGTTGCTGGGCACACCCTATTTCCCCCAAATCAGCAAAGGCATCCTGTTTCTGGAGGATGTGGCGGAGCATCCTTATCGCATCGAGCGCATGTTGACCCAATTGCTGCACGCAGGGATCCTCGGGCGGCAAAGGGCCGTGCTGTTAGGTCAATTCACTGATTTCAAGCTGGTCCCGCACGATCGGGGCTACAAATTGGGCACTGTGGTGAACTGGTTGCGACAGCAGATCAAGGTGCCTGTTATCACTAATCTGCCCTATGGCCATGTGGCCACCAAGGTTCTGTTGCCGGTCGGTGCCAAGGCGGACTTGCTGGTTGAGGGACGTGATGCGCTGCTGTTTTGGGGTCACCCCTGATCGACATTGATTTGCCCTAAACTGTGGGCAACTCAAATAATGGAAATCCACCTGGAATGAGCGATCCGAAGACCGTTGTATTCACCGATTTATTCGGCAGCACAAGCGTCTTTGAAACCTTGGGCAACGCCAAGGCAACCCAGGCCGTGACGCAGGTCACGACCTGGATCGGGAAGGTCATCGAGGGGCATGGCGGACGCGTCGTCAAGATGCTCGGTGACGGTGTGTTGGCCCTGTTCAATGACAATCCTTCTGCCATTGGTGCGGTCGTCGAATTGCAGCGCAAACACCAAAAACGCATGACCCAGATTGCGCCGGCCAATCGGATGCCGATCCGTATCGGCGTTGCGAGTGGTGCGGTCGAGATCGTGGCGGGCGACTGCTACGGCGACGCCGTAAACGTGGCGGCGCGACTCAGCGACCTGGCAGGCCCAAGTCAGATCTGGAGCAACGGTGCCGCCCTCGATGCGGTCAACGAGGCAGAAGGCGTGCGTTTTCGGGTCCTGGGGCCGATCAGCATTCGTGGTCGCGCCGAACCCTGTACGGTCTACCAAGTCGATTGGGAGGATGACGCACCGTCGGCCTTGCTGACCATGCAGTCGGACCTGGTGCCCTTGTTCGACCCGGCCAAGGTGGACACACTCGGTGGCCAGATCGAACTGGTATGGTTGAACGAGAAAATGACTTTCAAGTCTTTTGAGTTGCCGATTCACATCGGCCGCTTGCGCCGCGCCGAGTTCGTCGTTGACGACCCCCGTGTTTCGCGTAGCCATGCGAGGATCGATTGGCGCAACGGCAGCATGATGTTGGTTGACCTCAGTTCCTACGGCTGCTGGGTTCGGTTTGCCGGTGGTGCTTCAGACGTACTTCTCCGCCGTGAAGAATGCGTTCTGCATGGACGCGGGCAGATTGCACTTGGATCTTCGTTTGCCGACCTGTCCGCGCCAATCGTGACGTTTTCAGTGTCCTGAGGCAGAGTTGCGGGCCGTGGCGGCCGATGTCAGAGAGGGACGATGAAGCCCCCAATCATTTCAGAATCTACACAATCGCGGGTGTTCAATCCTCTTATTAACATAATATACATCGTATAAAGTACAGTATGTGATCGGCAACTCGCCAGGCCACCATATCATCAGCCATGATGGCCTACCACGTGCCTTTGGGTTGGCGTTGTCGTATGGACGCTGCGAGTAGCTCGACCATCTCGGTCCGTCCGGCGCTCTGCGCGAAATCCAGGGCGGTCAACCCCTGATCGTTCTTCAGAATCGGGTCGGCGCCGGACGCCAGCAGCAGTTTGACCGCCGCCGGCGTGCCGTAATGCGCCGCCATCATCAACGGTGTTGTGCCGTTGGGTGATGCGGCATCAATGTAGGCATTCTCCTCAAGCAGCAAGGCAATCACCTCGACATGCCCTTTCGTAGCAGCGTAATGCAGCGGTGCCCATCCCGGTTTATTGACGTCAGCTCCACGCGCAATGAGTTTTCGGCACAGCTCCGTCAAGCCCTTCAGGGCAGCCAGCATTAGCGGACTTTCGTCCTGTGGAGTGCGTGCTTCGACGTCGGTGCCAGGCCAGTCCAGCAACCGAGTTGCAACCTTGAGCGACGACTCCTTGATAGCCAAAAAAAGCCCTTGTTCACCTTGTGCATTGGGTGTATTCGCGTCAAAACCGCGGTCGAGCAAAGCCCCGATGATCTCAGCTTCATCGCGTTTGATGGCAACAAAATAGACGTCGTACGAGCCGGCGATGCAACAGGAATATGCAGTAAAAACAATAAGATATACGATGTATTTAATCGTATACATGATATTTCCATTGCGCCTCGCGCTCAACGCAGGACACCCTTAAACAAGCTTTCAAAGTTGCGACTGGTCAGGGCGGCCACTTGCTCAAGCGGCAGATTCCTGAGCATCGCCAGTTGGGCTGCCACATGCGGCACATAGGAAGGATTGTTGATTTTTCCGCGATACGGAACGGGCGCCAGATAGGGACTGTCGGTCTCGATCAGCAGGCGGTCCAGCGGAACGAAGGCTGCCACGTCACGTATGTCCTGCGCGTTCTTGAAGGTCAGAATGCCTGAGAACGAGATGTAAAAACCGAGGTCCAGTGCGGCGCGCGCCACCTCCGCCGTCTCAGTAAAGCAGTGAAAGACGCCGCCCGCGCTGCCAGCAGACCCGTCTTCACCCTCCTCGCGCAGAATGGCCAGGGTGTCGTGCGAAGCGGCTCGCGTGTGGATCACCAGCGGCAAGCCAAGCTGACGAGCGGCTCGGATGTGGGTACGAAATCGGTCGCGCTGCCAAGCCATGTCGGACACACTGCGACCAGCTAGGCGGTAATAGTCCAGCCCGGTCTCGCCAATTCCGATCACGCGTGGCATTCGCCCGCGATCCAGCAAGTCCGGCAGACTTGGCTCTCGGCAGTCCTCGTTGTCGGGATGGACGCCAACCGTAGCCCAAAAGTTGTCGTAATCGGTCGCAAGCGCATGGACAGCCTGGAATTCTTCGAGTGAAGTGCAGATGCAAAGCGCACGCTCAACCTGCGCCTCGGCCATGGCTTTGCGGATCACCGGGACCTGCGCTGCCAGCTCGGGAAAACTCAGGTGACAGTGGGAATCAGTGAACATTTCAGTTGAGCGCTTTCTTGGCTTCGCTGACCAGCGCCTCGAGCATCAGGCCTGCATTAAAGGGATGCTCCACCGTGCGCGTCGCTGCCGCCAAGGCCCGTGCCCAGGCGGTCAGACTGGTGACCGATCCACCTGTGGGCAAGTCGGCGGCTTCGAAGAAACGCGGCGTGGCACCGTTTCTGAGTGCCAGGACGTCATGACAAATCTTGTGCAGAGCACTGACGGCCTGCGCCGGGGACCAGTCTTTCAATGCACTGGCGTCGCCGCGCGCCATGGCCTTGGGTAGTTTCAACCAGGCATTTGCACCCGGCTCCCAGGCTGAAAACTGCAATGCGTCTTCCGGCCGTCCGCCAGCTGCGCGCAGTGCCACGCGGGCTGGTTCGGGTGAAATGCCACACTGCTGCAGCCATCGCAGCGCTTCACCTTCAGCCGGCCAGAGCATGCCATGCCCCAAGCAACGGCTTCGGATGGTGGGTAGCAATCGGTCCGCAGCTTCGCTGGCCAGCACAAACCGGGCGTCGCCGGGTGGCTCTTCCAGCGTCTTTAGCAGCGCGTTGGCGGTCACGTTGTTCATGCGCTCTGCGGGGAACACCAGCACAGCCTTGCCGCGCCCCCTGGCACTGGTACGCTGCGAAAACTCGACCGCATCACGCATCGCGTCGACCCTGATTTCCTTGCTTGCCTTGCGCTTCTTATCATCAATCTCGCCCTGCGCTTTTTCGCTGAGGGGCCAGCCAAGCTCCAGCATCGTGGTTTCGGGCATCAGCACGCACAAGTCGGCATGTGTGCGCACGTCGATGGCATGGCAACTGCCGCATCGGCCGCAGGCGCCCTCCTCTGATGGCTGTTCGCATAGCCAGGCTCGAACCAGTGCCAGCGCCAGTTTGTACTGTCCAAGTCCGGATGGGCCGGCCAGCAACCAGGCATGACCGCGCTGTTGCAGGAGCGACCGAGTTTGAGCAGCTATCCAGGGTGCTGGCACGGTGTCCGTCATGCCAGCCAACCCCTGTGCTGTAGCGCCGACAAGACGTCGCCCCACACGGCTTCGCGCGTCTGGTCCGCATCGATCCGGGCAAAACGCGCCGGACTCGCCAACATGCGCTGCAAATAGCCGTTCGAGACACGCTGGAAAAACTCCTGCGGCTGGGCTTCGAATTTGTCTGGAACGCGCGTGCCGAACAGGCGCTGCGCTGCAATCCCGGCGGGCAAGTCGAACCAGACGGTGACATCGGGTTGCCGCACGACGTCAACGCCGCTGATCAGAGTCGTCTGCACCATCTTCTCCAGAACCGACAGCAGGGCGAGGTCAAAACCACGCCCGCCCCCCTGGTAGGCGAAGGTGGCATCGGTGAAGCGGTCGCACAGCACGACCTGACCCTGTGCCAGCGCTGGCTCGATGACCAGACGCAGATGATCACGCCGCGCGGCAAAGACCAGCAAGGCCTCGGTCATGGCATCCATCGGGTCATTAAGCACCATGGCGCGCAGCTTTTCAGCCAGCGGTGTACCGCCGGGCTCCCGGGTTACCGTGACCCCCCTGCCCTGTGCGCGAAAGGCCTGCGCCAAGCCGTCGATGTGAGTGGACTTCCCGGCACCGTCAATGCCTTCGAAACTGATGAATAGACCCTGCAAGAGACCCCCGGTTGACATTTGCCTTCACTTTCCGCGCTGGTATTTGTTGACCGCCCGATTGTGCTCTTCCAGGCTGGCGCTGAACTCGCTGCTGCCATCCCCGCGCGCCACAAAATAGATGGCTTTGGTGGCAGCCGGTTGCACGGCCGCCAGCAAGGCCGGCTTGCCCGGCATTGCAATCGGAGTCGGTGGCAAACCGACCCGGGTATAGGTATTCCAGGGCGTATCCTTTTGCAGGTCGCGCCGGTGCAGGTTGCCATCAAAGGCCTCACCCATGCCAAAGATCACGGTCGGATCGGTTTGCAGCATCATCCCCAGACGCAGCCGGTTCGCAAAAACGCCCGCGATCATGGGCCGGTCAGTGGGTCGACCAGTCTCCTTCTCAACGATGCTGGCAAGGATCAGGGCCTGCTCTGGTGTCTTCAGCGGCGTGTCGGGCTGGCGCTGGCTCCAGGCCTGCGCCAATTGCTTGTCCATGGCTCGCATGGCGCGTTTGAGTACCGCCAGATCACTGCTGCCTTTTGCATATGTATAGGTGTCCGGAAAGAACTGCCCCTCGGGTGCTACCCCAGGCTTGCCGAGCACCTTCATGATCAGATAGTCGGGCAGGTCCTTCGACTCGGGCGTCAGTTGCTCGGCCTTCATGAGAGCCGCACGAACTTGCGTGAAATTCCAGCCTTCGACCAGCGTCACAGCGCGCAGCGCCTCTTCGCCACGCACGAGTTTTCGCAACAGAATGCGCGGGCTGATTCCCGGCTCAAGCTCATAACTGCCGGCCTTGATCTGGCGCGCCTGACCAGACAACCGAAACCACCAGTAGAGCAGGCTTGGGTTGATATGCACCCCGGCATCGCTGACGGACTGCGCCACAGCGCGCACCGAGGTGCCCGGCTCGACTGACAAGTCAGCCGTGTCAGCGTTCAGATCAAGGCTCTGATTGAGCCACCAGCCTACGCCGCCACCCAAAAGAGCTGCGAGGACAAGAAAGTAGTAAAAGAATCGGCGCACAGCCCCACAGCCTTTGATGAAATCAAGAGAGGATGATAATTCAGTCCATGCAAACCAAACTCAATGGCGTAGCGCGACTTGGGCATCTGGGCGTCATCCGGGTCGAAGGCGCTGATGCCGCCAGTTTTCTCCAAAGCCAGTTGACGCAGGATTTCTCTTCGCTGGGTCTGTCAGAAGCCCGGCTGGCGGCCTATTGCTCGGCGCAGGGGCGGATGTTGGCCAGTTTCTATGGTTTCAAACGCAGCCACACCGAAATACTGCTGATTTGCAGCCGCGACCTGCTGACGCCAACGGTGCAGCGTTTGTCCCGCTTTGTCATGCGCGCCAAGGCAAGGCTGACGGATGCCAGCGACGAGTATGGCGTTTTTGGCTTGGCTGGCGATGCGTTGGACGGACTGGCGGGCAGCAGTCAGTCGGTTTGGTCGAAGCTGGACATCAACGATGCCAGCATGGTCTTCCTTTATCCAGCCGACGGTGCCCAAAGGGCCCTGTTGCTGGCGCCGGTTACGCAGGCCGCTCCCGCTGGGTCCAATCTGAGCCCGCAGGCCTGGGCCCTGGGCGAAGTTCGCAGCGGCATTGCGATGATCAGCGCGGCGACGGTCGAGGCCTTCGTCCCGCAAATGCTTAACTACGAGTCGGTCGGCGGTGTGAGTTTCAAGAAGGGTTGCTACCCAGGCCAGGAAGTCGTTGCGCGCAGCCAGTTTCGCGGCACGCTCAAGCGCCGCGCGTTTCTGGCACATTCGGACGCAGCCATGAAAGCGGGTGACGAAGTCTTTCAGCATGATGATGCAGAGCAACCCTGTGGCATCGTGGCGCAGGCGGCAACTGCAGCAAGCGGCGGCTTTGACGCGATCGTCTCACTGCAGATCGCCGCGGCCGGAGCCGGCGGCTTGCATCTGGGAAGCGCCGCCGGCCCTGCTGTCGCTGTAGCAGCAGCGCCCTACCCTTTGCTGGCAGATATTTGAGTTGATCTAGAGCGCGTGCACCATCTCGACGTGCACGATGCCGGCCTCTTCGAACGGCTCGCCGCGCGGCACAAAGCCAAGCCGCTCGTAAAAGCCTTCAGCCGTCCGTTGGGCGTGCAAGCGTACTTCATGATCGCCGCGCTCCCGCGCAGCCTGCATCAAGGCGCGCAGCACATCGCGGCCCAGATTCGAACCGCGCAGCACCCGGCTGACAGCCATGCGCCCGATGCGTCCGATACCGCCGACCGGTTGCAACAAGCGGCCCGTGGCCACTGGCACGCCCAGCCAGTTGCGCGCCAGCGCGTGAACCGCAGTTTCATCGGCCGCATCCCATTCGAGAGCGGCCGGAATGCGTTGCTCATCGACGAAGACAGCCGTGCGGATCTGGCGCGCCGCTAGACCCAGGTCCTGCCAGTTGCCGATCTCGACCCGTGCCATCGGCTGCCAGGCCTCGTAGCCCAGCATGACCTCGCGCAGAGCGTTTGGCAGTGGCTTTGAGGTCTGCGTTGCAGGATCGGCGAAGACATAGATCAACTCACAGCTGATCAAGCGCTTTTCCCCGCGAAAAATGGCGCCGGCAAAACTGAAAGATGAATTGCCGATCCGACTGCATTTGATCGCGACATCGATCTGGTCGTCGAGTCCGGCGGAACCATGGTATTCGATCGTCGCTTTCCTGACGTAGAGATCACCGCCTAATGCCAGCATCGTGCTCTCGTAAGGCAAGGCAAGCGCGCGCCAGTAGTCGGCAATGGCGGTGTCGAAATACATCAGGTAGTGCGCGTTGAACACGATCTTTTGCAGGTCGACTTCGACCCAGCGCACCCGCAAGCGGTGAAAGAAGCGAAAATCCTCGCGTTTGTTGGCAATCATGTCTGTCTCACTTCGGGTTCATCGGTGTGCGTTTATCGTACCTCGGAAAATTCAGTGGCACCAACATTGCTAGTATTGGCTCACGGCACTCCTTGCCGCTCTAGAAGATAAACCATGTCCATCCATGCCGCGCTGAACCACGTTACCCACTACAAATACGATCGACTGGTCAATCTCGGTCCGCAGGTGATCCGCCTGCGCCCGGCTCCGCACTGCCGCAGCAAGATCATTTCGTACTCGCTCAAGGTTGAACCGGTCGAGCATTTCATCAATTGGCAACAGGATCCGTTCGCCAACTACCAAAGCCGGCTGGTCTTCGAGAAGAAGACGCGTGAGTTCAAGGTCACGGTTGACCTCGTCGTTGAGATGGCGGTTTACAACCCGTTCGATTTCTTCCTTGAGCCGTCGGCTGAGAAATATCCGTTCAGCTATGAAGCCCTGCTCAAGCAGGAACTGGCGCCCTACCTCGCAACGGAGCACCTGACCAAGCGTATACGTGCCTACCTCGCGCGCATCGACCGGCGCAAGCGCCGCACCATCGATTTTCTCGTCGACGTCAACACGATGGTGCACAAGGACATCAGTTATCTGATCCGCATGGAACCTGGGGTGCAAACGCCGGACGAGACGCTCAACCTCGGTTCCGGCTCGTGCCGGGATTCGGCTTGGCTGCTGGTGCAATTGTTGCGCCACTGCGGTTTAGCGGCACGTTTTGTTTCCGGCTATTTGATTCAGTTGAAGCCTGATGTGAAATCGCTCGATGGTCCGAGCGGCACCGAGGTTGACTTCACCGACCTGCATGCCTGGTGCGAGGTCTATTTGCCGGGCGCCGGCTGGATTGGGCTGGATGCCACGTCCGGACTGCTGGCTGGTGAAGGTCACATCCCGCTGGCCTGCACACCACAGCCTTCGGGTGCCGCACCGATTGAGGGCGCGATGGACAAGTGCGAGGTCGAGTTCGCGCACCATATGGCGGTAACGCGCATCTACGAGTCACCGCGTGTTACCAAGCCATACAGCGAAGAGCAGTGGGCAGACGTCATGTCACTGGGAACCGCGGTCGACAAGGAACTGCTGGGCGGCGACGTGCGAATGACCATGGGCGGTGAGCCCACTTTTGTTGCAGTAGATGACCGCGACGCACCTGAATGGAATACCGAGGCGCTTGGCCCGACCAAACGGGGTTTTGCCACCGAATTGGTGCAGAAGTTGCGCGCCGAATATGGCGACGGTGGCTTTCTGCACTTCGGTCAAGGCAAGTGGTATCCCGGTGAACAGTTGCCGCGCTGGGCCTTGAATATCTACTGGCGTGCCGACGGGCAACGCGTATGGCATGACCCGGCCCTGTTCACCGATGAACGCGCGCCGACTCATTACACCAGCGCGGACGCACAGCGCTTCACGCAGGCACTGGCAGGCAAACTGGGCGTCACCGACAAGTTCATGCAAAGCGCCTATGAAGACGTGTGGTACTACCTGTGGAGGGAACGTCGCCTGCCGATCAACGTTGACCCCTTCAACTCCAGGCTCGATGACGAGATGGAACGTGCCCGACTGCGCCGGGTCTTTGAGCAAAAACTCGATTCGGTCGTGGGCTATGTGCTGCCACTCAAAGCTGGTGAAAAGCCGGATGACAAGGGCACAGCTTGGACCACCGGGTCCTGGTTCCTGCGCGATGAGCGGATGTACCTAATGCCAGGCGACTCGCCCATGGGACTGCGTCTGCCGCTCGACTCCTTGCCTTGGGTCAGCGATAGCGACTATCCCTATGCTCTGCCGCAGGATCCCTGTGCGCCGCGATCAGACTTGCCTGGCCATACCGTGATCGCCGCCCGATATGCGACCGACAGGCATCAGGCCGGTGCAAACAGCGTGACGCCGTATCTTTCCGGCAGCGCGCCGTCGATCGAGGCCGCGCGCAAGTTTCAGGATGCGCCGGTATCGGGCAACAACTCCGCCGCAGCGAGCGCGCAAAGCGCGTCGCAAGCCGAACCGGCCGGGTTTGCGCGCGTCCCCCAGCAGAAGGAATCCGCCCACTGGATCACCCGCACCGCGTTGTGTGTGGAAGTGCGCGACCCGCGTCGCGCCAGCGGTCCCAAGGCCGAGGCCGTCGGAGAGAAATCCGGCGTGCTCTACATCTTCATGCCACCTCTGGAGAGACTGGAAGACTACCTGGACTTGCTCAGCGCGATCGAGGCCACTGCGCGGGAACTGGCCGTGCAGATCGTGCTGGAAGGTTACCCGCCACCGCGCGACCCGCGCCTGAAACTACTGCAGGTGACGCCGGACCCGGGTGTCATCGAAGTCAACATACACCCGGTGAACAACTGGCCGGATCTGGTCAAGAACACCGAGTTCCTCTACCGCGTGGCGTTCGAGTCGCGCCTGTCGGCTGAGAAGTTCATGAAGGATGGTCGCCACACCGGAACCGGCGGTGGCAACCACTTTGTGATGGGCGGTGTAACACCGGCCGACAGCCCGTTCCTGCGCAAGCCTGAAATGCTGGCCAGTCTGCTGCTGTTCTGGCACAACCACCCCAGTCTGAGCTACCTGTTCAGCGGCATGTTTGTCGGCCCGACGAGTCAGGCACCGCGCGTCGACGAGGCACGCAATGACCAGCTCTACGAGCTTGAAATTGCCATCGAGCAGATTTACAAGAACCGCGAACTGCACGGCCAGAGCATGCCGCCCTGGCTGGTCGACCGCACGCTGCGCAACATCCTGATTGATGCCACCGGCAACACGCACCGCAGCGAATTTTCGATCGACAAGATGTACTCGCCGGACTCGGCCACCGGGCGCCTGGGCCTGCTGGAACTGCGCGCCTTCGAGATGCCGCCGCACCCGCGCATGAGTGTCGTGCAGCAATTGCTGCTGCGCGCCTTGGTAGCGCGCTTCTGGAAGACGCCATACAAGGCACCAGCAACGCGCTGGGGCACGGAATTGCATGACCGCTTCCTGTTGCCAACTTTCATCAAAATGGACTTTTATGACGTGATGGAGGAAATGCGCACTGCCGGCTACGCGTTTGACAGCAGCTGGTTCGCGCCGCATTTCGAATTCCGCTTTCCAGTTGTGGGATCGGTTCAATCAGCGGGCATCGAACTCACCTTGCGCAATGCCCTTGAGCCCTGGCATGTGATGGGCGAAGAAGGCGCACCTGGCGGCACGGCACGCTACGTGGACTCCTCACTCGAGCGCATCGAAGTCCATGTGAGCGGCATGAACGAAAGTCGCTATGTGGTGACCTGCAACGGTCGCGCCCTGCCCCTGCAGTCGACGGGCACCACCGGCGAATATGCCGCCGGCGTGCGCTACAAGGCCTGGAATCCGCCCTCGGCGCTGCACCCCGGTATCGGCATTCATACGCCACTGACCTTCGACATCGTTGACACCTGGATGAAGCGTTCGCTGGGCGGCTGCCTGTATTACGTCGCGCACCCAGGCGGATTGAATCCCGACACGTTTCCGGTCAACGCCTACGAAGCGGAAAGCCGGCGCATGGCGCGCTTTGCAGCCATGGGCCACACGCCAGGCACCCTGATTGTGCCGCCAGCGACCATCAACGTCGCGGCCAGCCGCGAGTTTCCGTTTACGCTGGATCTGCGTCGCGGTTAACCGTCTGTGGTTGGTGTGCGTCGCAGGGGCTTGAGCAGATCGCTCAGGCCGTTGTGATCAATCTCGTGCATCAGGTTGAGCAGTCGGCCGATCTCGCCTTTGGGAAACCCCTCCCGCGAAAACCAGTTGAGGTAGTTGCCCGGAAGATCCGCGATGCAGCGCCCTTTGTACTTTCCGAAGGGCATGCTGCGGGTCACTAGCAGTTCCAGGTCTTCGGGACTCAAGCGTCAAACCTCGTACACCGACGACGCGGTATCGCCACCCCCCCGCGTCACAATAGTTGTCGCCCCAATAGAACCAAGAACCTGGGGGCGGCGATGAAGGATAGAAGTTGGCACGATACGGACAAACATTCAAGGACCGGGCGGTTGCTCGGTTGTTGCCGCCTGAAAGCGCGGCTGTGGAATTGGTTGCTAGGGAGGTTGGCGTTGGAACAGAAACACTACAGCGCTGGCGCGATGATGTTCAGTCCATGCCCGCCCGAGGGCGGGCATGGACTGCGGCGGCGCGTTTGCAGGCTGTGATCACCACGGCGGCGATGCCCGAGGCCGGCAAGAACGCCTGGTGCCGCGAGCAAGGCATCTACCCTGCCGAGTTGGAGAAATGGTGCACCAGCGCAGCGTCTGCACTGTGCGACCCGCAGGATGCCAGGGCCAGCCCACAGGCCACGCGCAAAGACCGCACGCGCATCAAGGAACTCGAACGTGAACTGCTGCGCAAAGACCGCGCCCTGGCCGAAACAGCAGCCCTGCTGGTCCTGTCAAAAAAAGTCACGGCGATCTTCAGCAGAGGCGAGGACGCATGATCCTCATCGAAGATCGCCGTAGTCTGGCAACTGACATCGCCACCGCTCACAGCGCAGGCGCCCGGTTGCGTCTGGCCTGTGAGATCGCAGGCATTGACGAGCGCACCTTGCAACGCTGGAAGGCGCACGCCGGGCTCATAGAGGGCGATGGCAGGCCGCAGGCGGTACGACCCGTGCCCAGCCATGCGCTGAGCGAGCAAGAGCGCACGCGAGTGCTGGAGGTGGCCAACGAGCCGCGTTTTGCTGCCGTGCCGCCGGCGCGCATCGTGCCCATGCTGGCCGACGAAGGCATCTACCTTGCCAGTGAATCAAGCTTCGCTCGGGTGATGCGCGCACAGGGTCAGACCGCACACCGAGGACGCGCCAAGGCGCCCCATGCGGTGCGTCCACCTACGACACACATCGCCACCGCCGTGCGCCAAGTCTGGTGCTGGGACATGACCTACCTGCCAGCGACGGTGATGGGGCGCTGGTTTCACCTGTACCTGATTCTGGATTTGTACAGCCGCAAAATCGTGGGCTGGGAGGTGCACGATAGCGACCACTCCGATCACGCCATTCACTTGGTGCGGCGAACGGCGCTGGCCGAGGGCATTGCATCCCTGCCTGTCAAACCGGTATTGCATGGCGACAACGGCTCCACGCTCAAAGCCACGACGGTGCTAGCCATGTTGAACTGGCTGGGCGTGAAGCCCTCGTACTCGCGACCGCGCGTGAGCGACGACAACGCCTACGCCGAATCTTTGTTTCGCACCGCCAAGTACCGCCCAGAGTTCCCAGCCAAGGGATTCACTGATCTGGAGGCGACGCGTGCCTGGGCCGCCGGATTCGTGCATTGGTACAACGTAGAGCACCGGCACAGTGGCATCCAGTACGTGAGTCCGGCGCAGCGCCATGAAGGACAAGATCAAGAGATTCTGGCGGCTCGTCACGAGTTGTACACCAAAGCTCGTGAGCTCAATCCGGCTCGCTGGTCAGGCAAAACACGCAACTGGTTGCCAGTTGGAGCAGTCACCCTCAACCCCGAGCGCGACAGCGTCATCCGAGACTACTCGGCCGACAAGCCTATTCAGCAGTTGGCTGCATGAATGAGGCGACAACTACCTTGACGCGCGCCGACCCCCACAGTGAGCGTATGA
>Ga0214250_1000339_pt1 | contig 15550 bp, 18 predicted proteins | sample TroBogypolimnion_35_FD_153088 | JGI IMG/M metagenome (GOLD analysis project Ga0214250, IMG submission 153088) | Freshwater microbial communities from Trout Bog Lake, WI - 29JUN2009 hypolimnion | ecosystem: Environmental > Aquatic > Freshwater > Lake > Hypolimnion/Profundal zone | place: Trout...
TGTTGATGACAAATTGTCATCAACACAAAACAACACATTCCTCCTCTCTGAGGGACGTTTTAAAAAACATAGTTGAATGTTTGAACATGATTCTCTGAGAAACAGTTGTGCTGTGAGAATAATCTTCAAGGCATTCAATGTCTTGGGAGAGATTGAAAAAGGGGAGGTTCAGAAAGCAAATGGATATCCTCGGAGCCTTCGCTCACTGAGGGGAAGAGATACAAATGATAGGGCATATTATGGGTAACAACTGTTGATTCAACTTAGTTGATTTTACGGGTGTCCCATAGTATCTTGTCCTTGACTGTAGTTTAGAGACGTCATACATCAATCAAGGTTTTATCCGATGGAAGGACATGGTCAAGCAAAACGGAATGTGTGGTTGGTGTAGGACTGGAAGTACATTGGGGTAGATCCGTATGACACAACATGCTTCCCAAACCACGCATTTTGGTACACTCTGCTGATTGTGAACCATTGGCTGCCATCAACGGAGAATCGAGTTGACTTGGTGAACGCGTCAAGGATACTCTGATCGCCGGAGTTGATGGCGAACGCTGCTGCGCCAAACTGATTGTTTGGCAGTCCGTCAAACACTGTGTCATTAACCCGGATGACAATCCCATTAATCAATGCTTGTGCAGCATCAGCAATGGCTTTGGCTTGTGCTTGTTCTGTTCGAATACCATTAATTGCATCATTAAATGTTTGTGTAGTGACATATCCGCCAAGTGACGCATTGGTTGCATAACCGCTCAACGTCGAATTAGTTGCATACGCGCTTAGTGAAGCATTCGTCGCATATCCACTTAGTTGCGCATTTGTAGCGTATCCGCTCAACCCTGTAGTCCTGACATAACCATTCAAAGTAGTGTTAAGAGTTGATGGCGTTACAAAATTGCTATTAGTCCATGCTACTGTTGCCATGGTATTGTTTATCGAAGTTATCGAGTCGTCGTGTCCTCTCAGACGTGTATTAATCGTATTATTTACTGTATTGGTAATATTGTTAACGTTGGTCTGTAAAGTTGTTGTACTACCCTCTAAATTCGTAAGACGTGTAGAATGAAGTCCTATATTACTATTCACAGTAACAACTTGGCTATTTATATCCGTCTTGTTTGCCGCGACTGTAGATGCTAGATCTGAGATTGACTTTGTATTAGTATCGCCGGTAGCCTTTGCTGTGTTTGCAGTTGTAGTTGCAGCATTCCCAATAGTCGTTGCATTCGTTCCAATATTCGTTGCATTTGTTCCAATAGTTGTTGCATTATCGATGCCACTTTGCAAAGTAGCCCTTGTAGAAGTGATTACATCCCGAAGAGTGTTTGAAGTGGTCCCGACAAGGCTCTTCATTGATGCATTTGATGCTGTCATGTTGTCTGAAATCCCCCTCATCTGATTTGTATACAATACGTCATTTGCTAATACTTTGGTATTCAAGTTTTGCGCGTATGTGTTGACGCCATTGATAGATGTTTGAAGGGATGTGTTGACATTGTTAATAGAGGTTTGAAGGGCAGCATCACTTGCCACAGTCGCTGCAAAATTACTCGTCATGGCAGTGTTCATTTTCACGAAATTGCTACCAACTTGCACAGTCCATGCACCCAACTCTTTTTCTGTATTTTCAATCATATTTTGAACAACATCTGAATCCGATTGTCCCTTGACCAACATTTGTGTGTAGAGACTGTCAGAGTATTGCTTCAACGTATTGGACATGCTTGCTAGTTGCGCGTTTGTATAGCCTTTTGATGCTGTCAATTGGCTATCCGAGTACTGACGCAACACCAAATTCTCGGCCTGTACAGCTGCATTAAACGCCTTGACATTGCTATCATAAATATTCTTATAGGAAGCTAGTGCTGATTTACTTTCTTGATCGGTGTATATTTTACTAGATTTCAAAACCGACGAAGCATACGAATCAGACAGCTTGCTCAAATTGTCAAAGTTGGTCTTGTACATGTCCATGGTATTACCCATGGATTTGAACTGCATGTTGGCATTGGATGCTAGGTACAACATGCTGTTTTGTGTCCCAGTCAATCTCATATCATAGTTCGCATTGGTAAACGACAAGTCACTTGAAAGTTGGTTGCTTAGTGTGGCATAATCGTTTTTCAATAACGCAACATCGTTTGACAAGCCATTGATATCATTCCCCGTACTCCGTGCATAACCATCATATGTGTTCTTGTTTCCTGTGACCTGGTCTTGAAGGTTGCTTAGAGAGCTAGCTACCGTTTTGGGATATGTCGCAATGAACTGCTTTTGCACTGCCCCAATGCTGGCTACTTCGCTTGACACATTGGTGGCAAATGTACTATGCGAATTAAAAAGATTACTCATTTGATTGTTAAAGGTGGTGACCATGTTTGAATTCTGTTTGTTGAGGTACCCGTTTGCAATGTTCAAGCTATCTTGCATCTCCTGCCTTGTTCCTGCCAAGTTCTTATTAAAAACAGTTTGTTGTTGTTCTTGAAGAGTACGTACCTTGCCAAGCGAGTCAGTTATGAGATGTGTTGAAGAATTCAACTCGTCTGTAACCAACCGTTTCTGTGCATTAAACATGCTTTGTGCCCACACACGTTGCGCATCGTCACTAGCCTTGAGAGTTGCAACGTCCTCTGACAATGTGCTACGAATGTCGGCATTCATAGTTTTCAAGTCGCCATTGAATTTCATGATTGATTCTTTAGTTGCAAATGTTCCAATCGCCTCCTCGTTCGCAGATCTCAGTTTTTCCCCCAATTTACTCGTGGATACTTGCATGCTTTGTGTGGATGAATCTATTTGTGTGGAAAAAAAGAACCATGCACCAATTGAAATACAAATTATAATTACTAGGATCAAGATGAGCAAGATCATTATTACCTATTTAGGAGAGACAAATTATTGCCAACATAAAAAGGAGAAGGGGAGAACAATATCTAAAGAATATGAAGCGCGCACAAGTGACTGTCCCTCAACGAAACACAAGGCGCCGTGTCCAATCCCTGGAAACACACATGCAAACCATCTTTAATTTCGAGGCAAGTGTCCTCGATCTTGGGCCAATAGCAACATACAATCCCGTCACCATTATCCTCCCATTAATGAGCATGTGTCCTGTCACAGTCCAATTCAAGGCGAATGGACTAACGATTCACTGGACGGATATATGTCCTGGTTGCATATGCGTCAACGATGAAATGTTGTGTGTCCGCCAGTCTGGCATGGCATCTGAATACCTTGAGGCGCTAACTGCGTCTCCATCCATCGAGTCCCATCAAGTTCAGTTCATCACATACGCCATTCAATGTCTCGTTGGCAACGTTTTGGATGCCTACAAGATGAAAAAAAGAAAAAAGAAGAATGTTGTCAATGTGCTTTCACTCATCAACCTCTTTGATCAATTAGCAATGTCACGCTCATAATCATCTGACATGATGACGTCGCTCTCGACCACTGGAATGGATTCGGAAGGAGACACGGTAACACTCGATGGCTTCTCATCCTTGAAAAAAGTCACCTTCATATAATCGATCTCGTCTTGGAAGATTTGCTTGAGAATCATCTGGTTCTTTGTAAGAAAGTCCTGATTGACCTTTTCCGCATTGACCCTTCGAACCTGGATCTCGTTCAAAAGCTCACGGACCTTGGCACGGTGGCGGTCAATGGGCGATGAAGATTGAGCGCGGACACGGACACAAGTTGTTCGTTGCATTTTATAATACATTCGACATTTTTCTTATATACGGTGAGCACGCCCTTGCAACGGCGCCTGGCAGGGGCCAGCTTCGCTAATAGGACGTGGCATCGCGCATTGAAAATCTACGCCACAATACCATTCCATTTCTTTTCCAAATGTGTTTGCAACAAGAGCTCGGTTGAAAACACATACATGTCTCTCATGGATGCATAGTTTGCCTTGTCGACTTGTGGCAAAATCAGGTCAATTGCCTTTGCAACACTTGGCACTTCGTTTGGATGGTATTTGACAAAGTAGTAGCAAAGGAATGGTATAGATCGTTGGTAGCCACTGTTGCAGCACACGAATATATTGCCCCTATTTTTCCTATGCTCTTCTATTTTTGCGCATTGCTCGTCAAACATTTTGATGTCAATATCAATCGTGTGACCGTGGTACAACATGACATGGTGGTCAATTCCAGGCGGAAATACGTTGCCATACGTCTCTTCATCAGGGAAAATCCCAATAATATACTGAATGTTGTTTTCTTTTATTATTTCTGTAATTGTTTGCAACTCTTTGTCAATCAGGAAAATATTCCAAATAATGTGACACAATTTGTGTTTAGGCGCTACAAATTCGCTAGCGCAATCCGTTGTTTTGTTGTATGCTTGCAACGGCTCAAGATCCTTGTACATGGACCACTTGCTACAAATGACATGTGTATCGAGATGGCGATTCAAATTACCTACATTTGAAAAAACGGTATTACATACAAAGCATTTTGTATCTAGTTCCGATGTTTCCAGGTCGTTGAGAGGTAATTGGAACTTGTCATCAATAAAGTCTTTGATCCCGGGTTGGAGTCGTATCCACTCTAAACACAACGGTTGTCTTTTGTGGTGTTTGCCCAAATTGTAGGCACTTGAATACATCTTGTCGCATGCTTGGCATTTCATCATCTTTGTCTTTTACATTTACGTAAGGAATTAGAATGCCGAATATGACGCGTATAGCATTTCAGAAATTTGAATCAACCGGGCGCCGTTGTGAGGGCGTGCTCACGGATAAAAACTCTTCAAAAAGAAACATGAAGGACAAAGTAGTCGAGTTTATTCGATCCCATATTCTTGGGAAATACATGTCGAAATATAAAAACGAGACAAGTTACCCTGTCATCACCGGTGGCACAAGCGTATCCCGATGCTCCCCCGATATTCGCATTGCAGATATAGACGTGGTCTTTGCAATCATTCCTCACGACCCTTCAGATGAAACAATTGATAAAGTATCTCAAGATAGGGACAAATTCCTTCATGACATAACAACTGACAAGGCGCTCTTGAAAATGACCAAACCCAAAGGGTACAAGCTAGTTTTGCGTGAAACTTACAAGATCCACCCGGAATACAGGGTAAGCATGATCAAGTTGGTCAGGCTCCAATTGGTCAGGGGTGACAAGAAGGACGTCATCATAGACACATCTGTACAATGCAACAAGACAATTCGGATATGGAACTTGTACTCGAAGCGTTATCCGATTCCTTTTTGGACAAAGAACGGTGTACTATATGCCACGTGCGAATATGCCAAGTTTGACACGTTGCGGCTAGTTTTGTTCTACGAGGGAAAAGACGAAGCGGACAGGTTTCGGAAATACTTGACCCGGTATTTGTTCATCACGAAACGCACAGATTTGTTGGGAACTGGATCCGATGAACATATTATAGAGCAACTACGATCTACCATCAAATTTCGCAATGCTGAAAAGCATGTTAGGTCAATTGTCCCGCATGTGGAGCTCGAGATTATTATAAAAGTTTAGGGCAAAAAGTGGTTCGCTTTAAGGAACCGACGAGCTTCTGTGTTTACCACGGTGTTTAATGAATCGTGTATATGCCCTAGCGCATTCGTCAACACCTTGTCACTCACGTCATAGTGGAGCCGCGAAATCGTTTTGTAAACTTTGCTTGCGCTTGCATCAGATAACAAGCTCGGCGGAATTGTACCCATACGCAACTTGATATCGTTCAAACATCTGACCATTTGTTTAGTCGGAGGATTCGCAAGCTTTTCTACCATGAGCATCATTGTTTCACAGTCGCTTACTATTTGCGAGAGCTTGGCAAGAGGACTGTTGAAAAGAGGATAAAGGATGGACAGAATTTCCTTGTTGCTTTCATTGACAGCGAGATTCCACATCCGTTTTGCCACTTTCATGTGTTTTTTAAGGCTTGGCGTCTTGAAAATCGCAATGTCTTGTTTCAATTGTGTCGCGAAATCCCCGTGGTGTTCGGACAGGTATGTAACCTTGCCATTTGCATCCTTGTTTTTCAAAAAGAAGAAATTTGTTATCTCGATGAATCGGTTGGCCACGAAAGCATAAATATCCACCTTGACAATGGTTTCTTGTTTGACTGCCTCTTCGAGGGTTATACGAATGGTGTTTTGTAAAACCTTGTAACCACGCCCGATTTCCCGTATAGTCCAACGCAATACTAACTTTTTTCTTATGGCGTCCACTAGCTTTTTGTGGCTCATAAAGTCAGGACGGGAAACTACAAGTGAAATCCATGTCCTATATTCGTCCGATGAAAGAAGCCCTTGTTCATATAGCTCGCCGATTTGTTCCTTGACAATATCCGCATGATATCCCTCTACACTAACTGTCTTACTCTTGTGGTTGTATACGATCTTCCCTAGGCCATGTATCTTGTAGCGCACGTCCAAACCGGCCTTGAAATCCCCAAGATACACGTGTTTTTCATCCCGCACACGTTGGATCATGTGTTGAATTCCGCGCACAATCATCTTGACACTCTGTGAAGTATTACAACATCCTACCACTTCTTCCACCAGATCAATGTCGCTCGGGTATTCGTGAGCAATGTACTTGAAGCTACCGACAAAACGGGTGGGGAATGCAGGGTTTATAGTCACAAGCTTTATTGCGTTCGCTATGTTGGAGGGTAGAGAATCAATGCTTCGCGATGCTATGAGGTCTTGCATTTGCATTTACAATATATATGGGTAACAAAATACCCGCGCTACCAAGATATATATCGGACAAGTATGAAAGCCATAGGCGATGACCTAAAAGAATATGTAAGAATGTCGAGCAATCTTGCAGAAGCATGTGCATCTACAAGCTCGGCATGCGAACATTTGGCAACTTCCAACGACGACCTAATTCACGACAACCATTTTTTGCGGGATGAGAACGAGTGGTTCAGGGAACGCGAAGGTTTCCTTGAAAAGGAAATAGTCAAACTCAAAAATTATATAGCCAGCATCATTAGCTAAACCCCGTAAAAGTCCTTGACCAACGGGTGAACCTTGAATGACGATGCCTTGACATTAACAACTCGGATGGAAGCAATAGAACGTGCCCTTGAAATAGCCACGTACGCTTGGCCACACTCAAAGACCGATGACCCAATGTCGATCTCGACTGCATCCAGTGTCATGCCCTGACTCTTGTGAATGCTGATAGCATAAGCCAGTTTGAGCGGCATGTAGTTGACCGTGTCCTTCTTGCTGTCCTCTCCAATCAGACCCACATATGGAATCTCGGCCTCGGTTCCATTGACAAGTTGGATGATGACCGCACTCGACGAAATATCCACAATAACACCCCTTGTTCCGTTGACAATGTCGGTTCCCTGCAGGTTCATTGTCACGAGAACCTGTGCACCCACACAAAGCTCAATGAACTCGGGAACATGCTTGCCCCACACCGTTGATCCAGCGCCACCAAACGTCGTCTTGAAAATGCCGACCTTGGCCCCCGTTGCCTTCAACTTTGCGTATTCCGCCGAATTGGTGACATCTACAAACTTGTTGGTGGGAAACAGCTTGGTAGGGACAACTCCCGAAGGAAACACAGTGTGCTTGAGCTCTTTTAGCCGGGCTAGGGTAGCCGTTGAACAGTTTCCCCACCGCAACTCGCTCAGGATGGCTTGAAGCTCCAAGTCGCCATCCTGGCGCACGAGATCTTCGAGAATCACCTTGACAAAACTCGACGCGTCCCAAATCGCCGACACGAAACAAAACTCCCCGGCAACCGGTGGAAGCTGGCAAAAATCCCCGCACAATACCACTTGGATCCCACCGAATGGCGCGGGGTTCTTTTTGACTAGCGAAAGGTACTTGGAAATGTAATCCAAAAGATCCGCGTCCAACATCGATACCTCGTCCACCACCAAGATGTCAAGGAGCCGTAACTTGTTGTAAATCATCTTGTTCTTGAACTGAATCTTTTGAGCAATGATTTCGGCTGGCACCTTGGCTAGCCCAATTCCCAAAAACGAGTGAATAGTTCGACCTCCAATGAGAAAGGCAGCGAGTCCAGTAGACGCAGTAACACCAATGTTTTTGCCATGAGAGTGTGCCCAGGAGACAATGTGGGCGAGCGAATATGACTTGCCAGTGCCAGCAGGACCTGTGAGGAGCACATTGCGACCAGAGATGACCGAGTCCAATGCCTCTTGCTGCTTGGTATTCATGTTGATTACCTGTGACTTTGACTTTTGCATTTATTTTACTTTCGAGATCAACTTTTTTATATTGGTTGATCATCTATCCATCGCCTCAACACCTTTGTATAATATACGTTAAATGGCCAAAGGGACTCTATCCACGCAATGTGTCCTCCATGGCTGGTATAAATAAATGAAATATTAGAGTTTTGACCATAAAGATTCTCAAAAGGATAATGATAAATCGGGTCATCGATCGAGTCAAGACATAGGGTAGGAACGGTTATATCTTTAATCTTGTGTATAGCGCTCACTGACTTGTAGTACTCTTTAATTTTATGTTGACCGTGTATAGCTTCCTCTTGCTTTCTAAAGTCTTCGTAACCAAACACGCGTTCACCGGCTAGAACATTGGCATAGATTGCCTCACCGAACGAACATAGCATTTTGTTCATCATTAGGCTCTTTACATACCGTGTTGCCACATCAAAGTTCCATCCATTTCCACATGCCATCACCTTTGTAAAAATGCACTTATTCCCTGATTCGGCCACATGTCGCAGCAAATGATTGGATCCACCCGAAACCCCAAAAGCATATATCGGGCGATCCTCTTGTCCATATTTGTTCTTGATGTATGCAGTAGCCATTTCTATATCATCCTTGTCAAAATGGGTAGGAGGATGCCAGCTGAAAGATTCGGGGACATGTGCGCGCCTATTGAACACGATCACATTGTGTGTCCCAGAAAATTCGCGCACTATATGCTTGCAATACGACGACTTGGAACTCCCACCGAAACCATGGAACACGACGATTGTTCCTACGGATGATCCGTTGCACAACACCGTGTCAAGGCGACATGGCACACCGTCATCAAACCAAATATATTCCTTTTTGTACTCTACTTTTGGAATACCCCAGTATTGGTGGACTATCATTTGAACAAGGGGTGATTTGAGAAACCAGGGGGGGACATATTTTTCTACTAGTCCAGGATCCAAGTTGAAATACCTGGTATGTACTCGACCCTTGCTAGGATAAAACGAGGAAACAAAGTCTTTTAGAACCGTGAGGAACATGACCCTATGATGAATCGAATTCAATTTTCTTTTATATACTCTTTGTGGAATCAACAAACAAAATTGATTTGATTTCAATCAATCAATAGTCATGACTTGCTCAAAGCGAGTCATGGATTTGTTCGGCAACTCTGTTTTCATAAAAATAACATGGATCATGTCACAGTCTCTGCCTTGGCCATGTAATAGTCCTTTCTTTCCTGTTCAATCGTTTCCCACAAGGCGTCACAAAATGTCTTCATCAACATCCAAGGTACTTTTCTACCGAAAATGTTGTGGGCTTTCGCAACAATTGTGATATTTTCAGGATCCTTTTTTTCGTCATGATAAAGCAACATCTTGGCTCGATACAACACTGTGTGTTTGGATTCTTGCGGCTTTTTCTGGGGCTTGGGTTTCGGCTTCATGTCGGTAATGACGATAGTAAGGTTGCTAATCGCATCAATCAACGAACCAATGTCAGGATCTGTTTCCTTTAGATTAACAGGTTCGCCGTCATTGCCCCTCTTTTTCTTTAGAATAATTGGCACTTCTACCTCGTGAACTCCTTCTTGTTCCTGGTTGTCCTTTGATAGCATGAGCTTGACTCCTTGACCATCTGGCAAATGCACATGACAAAACTCGCAGCCTTCGATTGCGGTGTTACCACACAATCTATTCTTGCTGTCCCGGCCCTTGACCATACGTTGGCATCTCATTTCTATATGGTTTATCATTCAATATGTGTTGTCCCATTTTACAACCATGATTGAAAGAAATAAAAATAAAAAGATTTAAGACTTTCATATTCACTAATGAATAATGTATCAAGGACAAGATTGGGAACCTGTAATCCTAAGGAGGCCAGAGTCTGCACCTATAAAGAGAGCACCGCAACCACCACGTCACGTAGTCGAAGCGGGAAAGCTAGCGGGGGCAACAGACAGTGACCGTCTCAAGCTAGTCAGCAAAGAGATGGCACAGGCCATAATGTTGGCGCGTTGTGCTCAGAAACTCACACAAGTACAACTAACACAACTCGCGAATCTTCCACAAGGAACCGTGCAAGACATCGAATCTGGCAAAGCCATATATAATGATTCGATTGTAAACAAAGTTGCCAAGATTCTACGCATATCCACAAAGGGGATCACGAAAACATGTTGACTATTTGCTGCTTGAGCATCATGTTTTCTGTCATTAGTCGCGCATTCTCAAACCGAAGTCGCTCCATCTCTTGTTTCATAGAAATGCGAGAGTGAAGGTGATGCTGTATTGTTTCCGTGAGGTCGTGGATATCGCCATGCATACTGGCAGTAAGAACGTGAATGTCGTCATGAATGCAATGGATCTCGTCCGACAAGTGCAGGATTTGCTCCCCCGACATCGTGTTACCTTATCGTTTAGTATTCTTTTAAATTCATTTTTTTGCACAAGAGAATACAAGAACGATACAATGACACATCATATTCTCGAAAGGCTAGCTACCTTTAAAACTACTTTCAAGCCACCTTCTTGGACACGATCCACTGGCCCCATACCGAACAAACATAATGTGATCGACTCGGTCTATATCCCCGTAGTTGCTCAACGCTATATCAACTTGATAGGTGACAATGTTACCCTTATCAAATTCGAAAACTTGACAGTTGTGACAAGTTCGCCAAAAAGAAAATTCATTTATTACTGCCAGCTATTTTGGCATTTCTTTGCTAAAGAAACTGGGACTCGTGTTCCATTAACAATATACTACTTTCCTGTTCCAGAACTCGGACACAAGGCAATATCCGAGCATACACCCCTTGGGCCGGTGGAAATAAACAGTGGGGTAACATTCCATTTGCACAAGGCCATCGTGATCTACCGGGAGGAAGAGGCAACCAAGGTGTTGATACACGAGCTAGTTCACGCATTTCGACTGGATGAGGGCGTGACTGCAACCAAGCCCCAAACGCTAACTTCATCGGTACCGGTGCGTTTCACCGAAACATTTACCGAGTTGCTAGCCGCTCTTTTGTACACTGAACTAAATCGGGGTACAATGCCAAGGGTTGCCGCAATATCTGCATTGTATGCCCATTTTAATAAACAATGTGACAAGGTATTGTGTGTATATACAACACATATGAAACAAGATACCCACGTTTTCGAGTATATTGTGGCGAAATATGCAATGTGTCAAGCGACATCCATCCCTGTTTTGTTGAACTTGTTTGATAATAAACGCGAGTTTTCAAGGGTGTTGGATAAGGCTATCAAGGGATACATGGACAACTTCAGGTGTTATCTGAATTCTATTCCGTGAGCACAACGGCGCCTAGCAGGGGCTCAGCTTCGCTGGTTGATCTTGGTAGACCGAATTGACAAAAATAATTTAATAGAGTTTTTTATTATAAATAACGACTCAAACATCATATCTGCTACGAGGTAGGCCAAGCTTACCCGAGCAACTCGAAGAAGAATGTTTACGTGCAGCTATTACTTTACCAACCGTGTGTAGACGCTTCATATTTGCCTTTGCCGTTCAAGGTTGCACTCAAGAAATATCAAGGACACGATAAGATTCGCCCAAGCTTGATTACACTGGCCGTTTCCCGCATGAACACGTGTAATACTTTGTAAATGGTCCTATTTCTTTAAAATAAATGATATAAAACGGTTGAAAAAATGTACACATGGTCTAGAAAAACACATATTGCCATGTTTGTTTCTGGCCATAAAGGAGCTCTTGCAATTTATTTTGCATTTCAATCTAGAATCGTGTAATCGTATAAATAATATAGCAACCACGTTGACATGGCTTCATATTTCGTTCCAACCATTTTTCTTATTGCTTTTTACATCCGCCTTTTCAAAGCGTCCAGAACTCTACAAAATGCCACTTATTATATGCATAGTGTATGCATTATTCAACTCGGTGCGTCTAGATGAACTAAGTGTGCGGCCAATCAAACATAAATGCCCTACAGATGACCCAAGTAACTCATGGTGCGGTCAGGATACATGCTCTATAAAAGGCAAACATCATTTGGCATATAGGTATTCGTTGGAGTCAAGTGACTACGTGAACTTTCTAAAATGGACTCCAAGTTACTTTACTTTCTTATTGCTAATGTTTGCGATTCCATATGCATTAGGAGATTGGCAGATTACATCTATAAACTTGATTGTTTCAATGACTACTTTTACATTGATGAGTTATGACATGGGTGAAGCTGCCGCGACATGGTGCTTGAATACCTTTTGGATTGGTTTCCTTTCAATATATGTAGTTTACAATGGGAATCCATTTAGATAAAATGAAAGTAAAAATTGATATAAAACGAGTCAGGAAATATACATGTGAGTTGGAATGCAAGACGTATACAATACCATTGCCAAGGAGTTTGACAAGACCCGTCATACCCATTGGAATTGTGTAAAACAATTTGTGTGGTCATTGAAGCCTTTGACGCTTGTTGCGGATATAGGATGTGGAAATGGCAAGAACGAGACCATACGCACAGATATCACGATATTGGCCAATGACATATCGTCCGAGTTGCTGACTATTGCCAAGGAAAAAAATAGTACACACAAGTCTTTCAACTCGGAGTACATCATGGCAAATGGGACACACCTGGGATATCGTGACAGTATATTTGATGCGGCTATATGTATTGCAGTTATTCATCATTGCAAGGAACCCAAGCAGGTTGTCACAGAAATCATGAGAACTATGCGGAGAGGAGCTCGATTGCTTTTTACAGTGTGGGCGTATGAGCAAGAGCACAAGCCCAAGTGGATCAATTTAGGCAATGGGGATTTCTTGATCCCGTGGCAAGACTCGGTACACCGACCCTATCACTTGTTTACAAAGGAAGAGGTTCTCGAACTGATACAAGATTTCAAATTGGTATCCATGACGTTTGAATGCAACAATCATTGTGTCATATTGGAAGTGTGATCGTGACTCGGTGGGCGCCCCTTATTTATTTTTACCTGTTCCTGATCTTCGTCTCTCAACTCAGAGTCATATAAGGAACCTGAAGTATCCGCTTGTACTGGTTTGTCTGTGTCTGCTCCCGTTTTCCAACCTGGACAAATGGTCCGAATGCAGCCAATGCAACCACCTCCCCCTCCACCACAAGTGCATGTGCAACTGCATCAAAAGAAAGAAACATCTGAAGTCATGCTGTCCTTTATAATATCCTGCCAATTTCTCAACAAATACAACATATTGCCAAAAATAGTAAATGGAACAAGGGTATATTTGAAGATGGTATTGCTAAAACATACAGTGACTGCAAATGCATCACATAGACCTGGAGTCGCCCGGGACAACCTGCAACTGCAAACGTTACGAGGGCTAACCAAATCAAGTGGTCGTGTGGTACTGTTTACCACAAGGAACATGATCACTCAAAACTATGTCTAGCCACAAGACCATGGGTCTACATCTGGGATATAAACGCAATGACGAGTAGTTTCACCGTGGTGGAGGTGGGTTCATGATCTCGAATGATGCATTGTGGCTGGCCGTGTCTAAAATTATGTGTTTATAGTCGAGAATACAAACAATTGTTTACATGATTGATTGTTGTACTCGCTCACTGATGAAATTTGCACATGTGTTCCATCTGAGTAAACAATTTCTTTCGGATTTACTCGCAACCTTTTCATTATGGTACGAATAGCACGCCTTGAGACATCTCTTTGGATCAATATATATTACTGACCTATTTCCTTCACCATCAGATGCTAGTGCAACAATGTGATCGTTTGAAAATATGCTACCTTCATCATACATGAACATTATTTCGAATCGAGGATATAGATTATTGAACAATGTCTTGAATAGGAAATCACATATTTCATCCGACATAATGTCAATGTTTTTGTATTTGTAGATTTGCCTAATCATTGTTCCTCCTGACACGTATGGTTTATGGTCGTTTTTTTGTAATTGCATACACAGATCTTTGACAACTTCTCTTTTTGACTTGGCTTGAAACTCTGTTTCGATAGTCCTCCTCCTGATCAAAGTATAGTTAAAATTCTCACAATGAATATTGTTAAACTTTTCAAAAATTGTTGGAAGTGTAAAATTGCATTCATTTGAGTTTCTTGTAAATGTAAAATCATTTATATAAAACTTGTAATGTGTAAAATGTGTTTTGATTATTGTACTTGGAGGGGTGCGGAGTCCAGATAATGTAAATGTCATATGGTCGCCATGATTGACATCGTACTTGTCACCTTCAATTTGGTTTTTTCTATATACTCGATCTTGAAACTGCACATCACTCAGAACGATAGGATCACGATAGCACAAAGAGAAAGACTTTAGCAAGTATTTTATTTTTGATTCTTTGAAAATATAAACACCGTCTCTATTATTCGAAGGAACAATGTAATATATGTGGCCTTTTATTTTATACAATCTGAAACTTGTCTTGATTGATACTTTTGGTGTATTCACGTCCATATACATAAATCGTATATCGGTTGTAGGTAAGCTTTTGACAAATGAGCCAAGGTTTCGTTTGTGTGCAGGATAGTCCATTATATGGTCGAAATGTTTTGTTTTGTCCGAAGTAATCATAGGATGATTCCGATGATGAAATAATATTCTTAGTTTTTGTGTACAAAGGGATCTTTGGCGATTCCAATAGTTCGAGGGATACGTGGCAGTCCGATGGATCTGCGGCAACTCCTATGAGTACTAGACAGAGAGTTTGATGGATCCCTTTATGTGTTCATAGGAATCTAATGGAAGTACTCTTTAGAGGACAACAAAAAATATGTTTACATTAAATTTATAGCCAACATGAACTCAAAAAAGTTGGCCAAGGATGAAACCGAATGAAAAATATTCTGTAAATATTTGTGTTCAAATGGATCCATTCGCCATTCCGATGAGTACTTGGTCGGGATTTCAAAAAAAGTTGTCCGAGGCTATGAAACTGAATGAAATAATAATCTGTAATTATTTGTGTCCAAAGGGATCCAGTGCAATCCCACTAGAGTACTACGGACTCTCCGTAGGATTCATGACTAATCCCAACAGTCCCTAGAGTACTTCGGACTCTCAGAGGGATTCACGACTATTCCTATGAAAAATTTGGACTCTCCGAGGGATCCGTGGCAATGCCTATAAATACGTTGGACTCTCCGAGGGATCAGTGGCTAATGCCTATAAATACGTTGGACTCTCCGAGGGATCAGTGGCTAATGCCTATAAATACGTTGGACTCTCCGAGGGATCAGTGGCTAATGCCTATGAAAACTTCGGACTCTCCGAGGGATCCGTGGCAATGCCTATAAATACGTTGGACTCTCCGAGGGATCAG
>Ga0214250_1000342_pt1 | contig 15503 bp, 14 predicted proteins | sample TroBogypolimnion_35_FD_153088 | JGI IMG/M metagenome (GOLD analysis project Ga0214250, IMG submission 153088) | Freshwater microbial communities from Trout Bog Lake, WI - 29JUN2009 hypolimnion | ecosystem: Environmental > Aquatic > Freshwater > Lake > Hypolimnion/Profundal zone | place: Trout...
ACCCTTCTCCTTGAATTGCAGAATGATGGACGAAAACATCCTTCCCATTATCCTGCTCAATAAAGCCAAAACCTTTAGACGCGTTAAACCATTTTACTATTCCTTCTGGCATTTACATTACTCCTGTGTGGTTGGTTTATATGAAGAACACGTACAACTTACTTCCGCATTTTTTATGATTAACTGGCTCTGATTTTCCGCATCCATGTCATTTCCAGCCTTAACCTTTTGAACTGAAAAGTTTTCTTTATTAATCAACTCATATGTATCATCGCCAACATATTTCAAAAGCCAGTCTTTCCATTGATGAATAACTCTTTCCTTCATTAAACGACGAGAGCCTAGCTGTATTTGCGTTATTCCATATGGAAATTCTGTCGAATTTGTTATCCATCGAAGAATTGTTGTTTTTTTGGAAAATTTCATAAATTTATAGAGTTTATCTGTTTAGTTAGAGGTTTTTCCCTGGCGATCATAGCATCATATTCTCTGACGAACCTGAGATATGCATCTTGTACTTTGCAATTCGACACATGATTACAAGCAAGGAAAAAACGAATTTCATTTTCATCCATTTCAATGGCCTCACAAAGTACTATCTTACTGCAGATCGTATGTGCCTTTTCACGAATATTCGCCAATATATCAGAGATGTCGAGCTCTTTCATGTTCACCAAAAAATCCGCATTCAGGGCCTTACCTATCGCCTGACGAAGTTGATCAACCCCGTATGGCTTTCCAAGAAAGATCTGATTTACTTCAGAATGGCTTCCATCAAGAACTAGCGCCTGGGGGTCGTAGGCGCTAGACAGGATCACCGGAATGGTTGGTGCAAGTTGCTGCAAGGCAGCAACTGTCTCCCATCCATTCATATTCGGCATTATCAAATCGCAAAGCACGCAACGAATAGTGTCCTGGTTTTGACTGAACACCTCCATAGCCTCAAGTCCGTCCTTGGCTTCAAGTACTGAAAAGCCCAAGCCCATAAGTATGACTTTAATCAGATCACGGAGTATTTGATCGTCATCGACTATCAGTACCGTACCTCCCCCTCCAATTTTTAGATCTTGAGCCACTGTTGTCTCCGGTTGGGACAGTTTTAGTCGACATTTTGAATAAAAAACCGAATTGCACTCCAGCAGCCCATCTTAGGGCTCCAAAGTATTCAAGCCACCAGATTCATAGAAAGAACTACACATCCGTCTTTTATTTACTGGTTAACAGGGGATTGATGTAAGTCTTGCGATCCTCTCCCGGAATCCTGGTACCTTCACACGCAATTTTAAGGCCAGCTAAGTATAAATTAGATATGTCTATATAAATAGATAACCACCGTTATCATAAGGAAAGGTCATTTATCTGTTTGGCATAACAACCTGGGCAGCAGCCGTGAGAAACTCGCACCCCTTTCGTTAGAATGAAATAATCTTCCAGACTGTACCAATTGCCTTTGCCGTATTCCCCTTGTCCATCGTCTCGTATTTTCTTGCAGTAGCAGCACACCGGCAGAATATTTTCATACAAGGTTATTTTTCTTAGCAGGTCCTGTTTCACAAAACAGTTGGATATCCGGTAAAGCAACTCGTCTGTATCACATGGTTTCTGCAAAAAATCATCGGCTCCCAACCGAAGCGCGTCAATAACGGATTCCATACACCCAAAACCCGTCAGAATAATGACCATAGTTCCGAGCCATTTCTGTTTGACTGCTTTTATTACCTGGAAACCATCGGCTCCAGTCATCATAAGATCAGTCATCACGAGGTCAAAGAAATGGCTATTGATTCTGGAGATAGCTTCTTCACCGCTTGCCGCTGTAGTCACCTCAAGTCCGGCAATTGTCAGTTCTCGCGAAAGGGTACCCAGAATGACCGGTTCATCATCAACAACAAGCAATGATTTTCCTTTCAATGACATATCTTCGATTGCTCTGGAGGTTCCTTGCTGATTTCTTCGTTGTTCCTCTACCCGATTCATGTTTACACGCCATCTTTTTGCCAAAGTTGATCTGCTGTTCCGGTGATTCAATCTTGGACCATGGTGATATCGTCTATAAACACCCTCACAAAAGACACGTCGTCACTCGGTTGGTATATTTTATGGTAATTATGGTCGGATGATTGCAAAAGTACAATAGAGGAAGAATAGAGATAGAATGGATAAACAATATATCTATTAAAATCGATAAATGAACCTAATGTGTAAAAAATCTGTATTTTCCTCAGGAAGAGGAGTTTCAGGGAAATCAGTCCATTTGATGGGTAATTCAGATTCGTGACTGAAAGGATAGAACTGCAGTATAAAGAAAACATTTAATATCGATCAGTTATGAATTAATTGACAGAATGGTCTGGAGGTTGGCTTTTTTATTGGTTAAGTTTAATTTTTTCCTGATGTTTTTTCGATGGATACTAATCGTGCCCGGACAGAGGTGCAGGATTTCCGCTATTTCTTTAGTCCTCTTGCCTAGTTTAACGAGATTGGCGACCTGGATTTCTGATGGGGTGAGCTGAACCAGTTTGGTGGAAAAATTATTGGCAAAAGGAGAAGTCAGTTCGTTGATGTTCGCCCGAAGGATATCAACTAACACCTGTTGATGCTCATTTAATCGTGAGTCCTTTAATCGATCAAGAAAGGGCTCAACCAGCATGCTGGTATTAGAATGCACCTGATTTGCAAGGATTGTCCGGTCTTCCTCCCTCTTTTTCAGCACCACTTTAAGGGCAATGTTTGACTCGTACAACTCGGCAGTTCTCTCCTGCACCTTTTGCTCCAAATCAGCTTGTGAGCGAATGAGTTTAGACTCAATTTCTTTCAGCCGAGTGATGTCTGTGTGGGTGCCAATAATCCGCAGAGCCCTTCCTTGGTTATCCCTCGTTACCACTTGTCCTCTGGACAGGATCCACGTCCATTCGTCAGCCTTGTTGCGTAACCGGAACTCCGTTTCATATCGAGGGATTTTCCCCTGGACATGGTCCTCACGTAGAACCAGTACCCTTTCCCGATCATCGGGATGCAGGAGGTTTTCAAAGCAAGGTTCCTCACTGCTTTCGTTTTCATATCCTAGTGTGCGGTACCAGTTTTCCCCGTAATATATTTCACCTGTAACCAAATTGCGATCCCATACACCATTAGAAGAAACATCCAACGCCAATCGGAAACGAGTATCGCTTTCGAGAAGCTGTTCTTCAATGAGTCGGCGGTGGTCTATTTCCTCTTCCAGTTTTTGTTTTTGCATAATCAGTAATTGCAGCAGGCTTCGCTTCTCAAGACAGCGCCGAATCCTAAAGACCAGTTCATCGACCTCACAAGGTTTAAGGGTGAAATCATCTGCCCCGAGACGTAGGGCGTCAATGGCAGATCGCATGTCGCCATAACCAGTGAGGATAATGACACTGGTCAGAGGAGCCATGTCTTTCACCGCCTTGAGCACCCCGAATCCATCAATCCCTGTCATCATTAGATCGGTGATTACCAGATCAAATTGTCCATCATGCAGGGCGCTGATCGCTTCATTGCCATTGGACAAGGCGGTCACTGTAAAATGCTCTTCTCTCAGCTCCTTGGCTAAGGATTTTCGGATAACGTCCTCGTCATCGACCAATAAAATTGATGTCTCTGTCATGTCTTTATTTTCCATCCGGCATCCGTCCTATCATAAGTATCGCCTGGTCCGGCGGTTTAAAAGGTGATTTTTCGGGTCACGTTTTTTCAAACAATATCAATCTCCTTTGATAGGCAGCAGGACAGTAAAGGTTGAGCCCTCCCCCGGTTGGCTCTCAACACGAATCTCCCCCTGATGGTTTTTCACAATGCCGTAGCAGACCGATAAGCCCAGACCGGTTCCTTTAATTTCAGGCTTTGTAGTGTAGAACGGTTGAAATATCCGATCCATTTGTTCAGTCGTCATGCCAATGCCAGTGTCCTTAATTGCCACAGCTATGCTCTTCTCTTCCTTCCAAGTTATTATCGTAATCACTCCACCGCGCTGAAAGCAGGAATCGGCTGCGTTGGCCAACAGGTTAAGAAAGACCTGTTTTATCTGATCTGGAATCGCTAGGATTTCCGGCAAATGCTCAGTATAGTTTTTCACTACAGAAATTCGTTTATTTTTCAAATCGCTTTTACATAACAACAATAAGGAGTCAATAGATTTATGCAGATCCGTGAGTATTTTCTTTCCTGATGACGGTCTGTTAAAATCCTGGAGGCTACGAATCAAATTTTTAATACGTTCACTTTCTCCTATAGCCGCATCCAGTAATTCCCTATCTTCTTCTTCTAGTATTGCCCTTTTTTTCAACCCCTTGAGTATTGACATAATGCCTTGTAAGGGGTTGTTGAATTCGTGGGCAATAGATGCGGACAATTGGCCGATTGCCGAAAGCTTTTCAGAATGCAGATACAGTTGCTGAGTTTCCTGTAACTCGCGAGTACGGTTCTCAACCCTCAGTTCCAGCTCACTATTAAGAGACTGAAGCTGCTCTTCAGCCTGTTTACGCTCGGTGATATCGCGGCCGTAGAGGTTGGCATAGTCGCGCTCCGAGATAGGGGACACTACAAAAGATATGTCGCGTCCGCGGACCGCGACTTCGCATTCCTCCGAAACGTTCTTCGCCAGTGCGCTGCGGACGCACTGGCGAAGAGAATCCGGCACTTCCTTCCCATAATCTGCCCGCCATACTTCGAGCATTGGCTTACTGGAGCGGTTGGAATAGAGGAGCGCTCCGTCCTTTCCGATCCGTAAAACCGGCGAAGGGTTCTCTTGGGGGAACAGCGCTACGCTGTGGACCAACTCTTCGGCCCGCCTGCGCAAGGTAATGTCGTTCAGGGTCCCGACCATTCGCACGGCTTTGTCCTCCGCATCCTTTTCGATTATCTTGCCGCGCGTCGAGACCCAAAGCCATTCACCTGATTTCTGCTTCATCCTGAAACCGATGGTGAATCCTTTACCGGATTCGATGCTCTGCCGTAAATCCTGCTCGACACTCTCGATATCATCGGGATGAACAAGCTTTCGCCAGGTATCATAACAGGCGATAAATTCGCGATTTTCATAGCCGAGCATTTTGTAATAATTGGTGCTAAAAACCGCCTGCCCACTCGGGATGTGCCAGTCCCACAGCCCGGTGTCTACGGCCAGAAGCGTCGCAGCATAGCGGGCCTCACTCTCACGCAGCGCCTTCTCGGACTGTTTCCGCATCAGGGCCGACCCGATATGCGAGGCGATTTCTTCAAGGCGTTCTACGCTATCGAGGGTGAAACATCCCTTACGCCGGTCGTTGAGCTGGATCAGACCCACAATACTTTCACCGGTTCTGATGGGTACTAATGCAACAGAGGCATACCCCTGATGAATGCAAGTGTTGCGCGGATGAAGCCGTGGATCTTCGGTTGGCGGTATATCCAGAAGCGGTAAGGAATCGTTCAGCAAGCAGCTTCCTCCCTGCGTGAAAAGCGGGTTTGCCGGGTCGGTCTTGCCTGAAATGATCAAGCCGCAAGTACATTGCAGATTGACATTGCCATCTTTATCCCGGCACAACCCGCCCTCTACGGAACGCTCGACCAGCGTGTTTTCCTTCAGCAGAAAATCACGGGAAAAGCCGTCCTGGACGAAATACGGAAAGTCCTCGCCTTCCTGCAGACGAATGCCCACGGCATCCAAACCGGTTTTCATCTTCAACACGGCAAGCACGCGCTGCATGACGTCTTGCGTATCTCCCGGCTCGTTCAATATATGCAGGATTTCACTACCTATTTCTTTGTATGATTCAGCCTGCTTGCGCAGCGTGATGTCGCTCAGCATGATGCGGTAAAGCGCTCCACCCGAGCCTAAACTTGGGGGAAGCGCCTGGTCAGCGGCAGCCGTCAGATGCGCCCAGAATTGCGTGCCGTCCTTTTTCACCATCCGCAGTTCGCATGCCCGCTTGGAGCCTGCTTGTCCTGTGTTTGCCGAATGGGTCTCAGAGATCTTTCTCAGGAGCAGGTAGTAGATATCCTGATCCTCGGCTATGATGAAGCGAGACACCGGTTGCATGATCAGCGCGGCTCGCGTCACACCCAGCAGGGCTGCGGCCGTGAGGTTGCCCTCAATGATCAGCCCTTTTTCGCTTACCGTACAATAGCCTTCCGGGGCCATGTCATAGAGGTCGAAATAACGCGCCCGTTCGACCTCAAGTTCCTCCTGTATCCGTAGCAGTTCCTCGTTCTGCATTGTAAGCTCGATCTGATGCACCCGAAGTTCATGGAGTAAGCGGCGCGTTTCTTCGGGTGACAGCGCCTCAGCGGCTTCCGGTAATTGAGCGGCATCCCTCCGGTCGATCTCTTCGGCTAGCCTTCGCAGTTCGGCGTCTTTTTCCGGGAGGTTTTTCGTGTTGGTCATGGTTGGCCTTCCTTCTTCGTCTGATTGTCAACCCTTCTCACAGCTCGTTCCGTTGTCGCTATCGCATACATCTTCCCGGCCTCATTTACTAAAGCTGTTGAGGTCATCCAGATTTCGACGACAGTACCGTCCCTGGCAATTCGCTGGGTACGATACGGCTCCAGAATTTCAGCCTGGTCGAGTTTATAGATTTTTGCCAGTTCCTCCTCTTTCAGGCCGTCCGGGATCCGGTCGCGGACGTTCATCGTCAGCGCCTCGGCCTCGCTCCAGCCATATATTCTCATCGCTGCCGGGTTCCAGGCCATGACGCGGCCTTCCAGGTCCTGCAACGAGATGGCATCGCTCGCATCGTGCACGACCACCGTCAGACGATTCAGCTCGTTGGTTTTGTGGAGATCATCCCGCATCTGTTTGATCTCAGTGATGTCAACAAAAGAGATTACCGCACCTTCGATGACGTTGTCGAGTGTGCGGTAAGGCTTGATGCGCATTGTGTACCATTTTCCCTCAATAGTTTGCACCTCCACCTCTTTGGGAACCAGAGTATTCAGCACGGTCTGGATGTCTGCTACCAGGCTGTTATAACCCACCAGGTTGGAGACGATATGGGCCACGGGCCGCCCCAGGTCGCTTAAGATCAGATTAATAATTCTGGTGGCGGCCGGGGTGAAGCGCAGGATCTGAAGTTGATGATTGACAAATACGGTGCCGATGTCGCTAGCAGGTTGTTCATGTCGTTGTTGGTCCGCGCCAGATCCGTCAACTTGATCTGCAGCTCGTTGTTGACCGTGGCCAGTTCTTCGTTTACCGACTGCAGCTCCTCCTTGGAGGTCTCCAACTCCTCATTGGTGGACTGCAGCTCTTCGTTTACCGACTGCATCTCCTCGTTGGATGATCTGAGTTCTTCGTTGGAGGTTTCCAGCTCCTCGTTGGCGGTCTGGAGGTATTCTTCCTTGGCCCGCAATTCCTGCTTAAGCGCAGTAACACGGGGGTCTTCTAGTCCTTCTCTATCCTCTCCAGTTATGGCTTGCATTGTGTTTTGCCGCAACGCCTGTTCGGGGCCGAAAGGTGGAGTTTCCTCTAAGGTGACCAGGTATAAAGGAATCTCAGACGTTGAGGCAGTGTCTATTAAAAGCGGTCGGATAGTCAGGTTGACCAGGGTAAAGTCGCCGTTAGTTTTGACGCGCAGGCCGGGGCAGCACTCAATCTTTTGGTTGGACGAAGCCTTATGCAGGGCCATTGTCAGTTCGCTCCGCAACCCCTGTCGCGCCATCTTTAGAATGTTGTTGACTCCGGCCTCGCCCGGTGCGGGTTCCAGGTATAACCCGGTGCGGCCGTGGAGGTAGAGGATATCACCCTGTTTATTAACGAGTACAGCGGCCGGGGCGACCTGCTGCAGGAGGGCCTTTTCGGTCAGCTCGCGCAGGGGCAACTTTAACGGGAGGATCGTGTTTCCGGAACCTTGAGGGAGCATCCCATCTGTTGTCGTCATTGGCGGCAGAAACCGGCCCAGAACCATCAGCTGAGCGCTGTGAATATCATCTTTCCGCCGGTACAGTTTCGATTTGCGGTCTATTACAGCAAAGAGGTCTATGAACTCGCCCACGGTCTCCGAGGTGCCTAGGAGGAGCATGCCGCCCGGTTTAAGAGCGTAGTGAAACAGGGGAATGATTTTTTTCTGCAGATCGCTGTTTAGATAGATCAGGAGGTTGCGGCAACTGATCAGGTCGAGTTTAGAGAAGAATGGGTCTTTGATCACGTTCTGCTCAGAGAAGACCAGCATGTCGCGGATTCCTTTATGGATGCGGTAAGTACTGCCGTCGGGCTCGATCGTAAAAAAGCGCGCCAGTCGCTCCGGCGTTATGTCGGTGGCGATGCTGGCCTGATAGAGGCCGGTGCGGGCTGTGGCGATGGAATAAGCCTCCTCACCAGTGGAGCAGCCCGGTGACCAGACACGGATCGTGGCGCCCTGCGGTTTCCCCGCAAAAAGTTTCGGGATGATGTTCTCCTCAAGTGACTTGAAGGTTTCCGGGTCGCGGAAGAAGTTGGTAACCCCAATCAACAGGTCACGAAAGAGCGCCTCCGCCTCAATTGGCGTCTGTTGCAGAAACTTGATATACCCACCAATCGTGTCTATCTGGTGGACGGCTATGCGCCGCTCGATGCGACGGCTGATGGTGCTTGATTTATACTGCGAAAAGTCGTGGCCGGTCTGGAAACGAAGCAGGATAAAGATTTTTTTTAGCGCATCTTCGATTTTAGATGGCAAGAAGCTGGCAGGCAGCGGGGGCTTGCCGAAGGCGTGAGCGACATAAGCCATGAGCTGGGCGGGCATCTCAGCTGGCGGAAGTTGATAATCCACCAGGCCAGTGGCGATGGCGCTGCGCGGCATTCCGTCATACTCGGTTGATTCAGGATTCTGGGCCATAACCATGCCGCCCTCACCTTTGATGGCCCGCACGCCAAGCGTGCCGTCGCTGCCGGTGCCGGAAAGCACAATGCAGATGGCCCGCTCACGTTGATCCTGGGCCAGCGATCGAAAGAAGAAGTCGATGGGCAGGCGCTGGCCTCGGGGTGAAGCCGGTTCCAGCAATTGCAGCGTACCGTTCAGGAAGGCCATATCATGGCCGGGCGGGATGATGTAGGTGCAGTTCGGCTGTACCGTCATCCCGTCTTTAACCTCGAAGACCTGCATGCGGGTATAACGCTGGATAAGATCGGTAAGGATGCTTTTATTGTCCGGGGCTAAGTGCTGCACCAAGACAAAGGCCATACCAGGATCTATAACCGGGGGCATCCCTGAAAAGAAGGCCTCGAACGCAGCCAACCCCTCCGCCGATGCGCCGATGCCAACGATGGGAAATGCCCTGGCTACGTTCGGCACCGCTTCTTGTCCGGCAATCTCCCGAGGATTGCTTGCCTCAATGTTGTCTGAATCCGAGGTTGGTATTTCGCTGCGATGTTTCTGTATCCTTTTTTTCTTATCGGCCATGCTTTCCCTCTCTGGAGAAAGGTAATGAAGCGTGGAGGGTGATTCAATAATATTAGGGCTTGAAGGAAATCTGAACTTCTATCAATAATGCAAAATGCAATACTTAATGTATTGTATGCTCTTCCGGAGTATCACAAACTGCAATATTGGCTAAGGTAGGGAGAAGTTAAAAATGGATTCTGCTACTGATTACCATTTATGATTTCATCATGCAAACAATTAAAACCATGAACCACAGGCAAAGACATAATGGCTGTAGGTAGAAAACCTCTGGCCACGAAGTGTGCTCACCGCTCACTGTCGAACACTTGCAGCGTCCAATAAAATTGCCGCAATTTCAGTCTGAAATAAGTTGACACTTTCTTCCTTCCGCTGCTTCGATGTCCGTCCCAAAAAGAAGACGATATTTTTACCCCCATACAATTCCGACAAACTTAGGACTGCCAATTTGAATCTAAATCAATTTCTGATTACCAATGAAACTCAGCCGATTTTATAAGCTGTCGAGTGACAGGTTGGGTTCTGACGGCAACATAACCAAAACGAGAGATCATTTCTCGCAGATCAAACCTCCGATTGAATCGGTAGCAAAACTCAGCGAGGTATCGGTAAAAATGTTTGGCGCTAATAGCATGAAAAGTACCATGTTGTGCCCTTTTAACATTGCTGATTATGGCGTTAACCCACTTAAATTCTGGTATCTTGACACTGTCAGGTCCACCACCAGTCACGATTACTGTATGTACATGGCCAGCCTTTTCTATCGCAGAAAAGCAACCCAATCCATCAGAAACAACATGACAGCCTGGTGCAAGATGTTTGGCCGCCCAAGATTCGATAGACTCCTGGAGTATGCTCTTACTCTGGAAAAGCGAATATGGATAGGGTTCCCCAATTCATTGGTTTCCACAGCGGCAATAAACGGGATTTTGCCTGTTGCGCCCCGGCCTCGTTTACCGTCGTGCTTTTTACCGCCCCAGTAGGCGTCATCAATTTGGATAAAAGAGGTGAGTTGCTTGCTGTCGTCACGTTCTTTCATAACCTGTTGAATTTTATGTTTCATTAACAGGGCACTGTTGTGTGAATGCGGAGTTCTTGAGAGACTGAGAGCGGAAGCGCTTATTTTTGACTGCGTTACGATGTAGATCCCGAGAAACCAAATTTCCAGGGACAGCTTGGTTGCAGCGAAGACGGTCCCTGCTGTAATTGAGAGCTGGTGGTGGCAGTTGTTACATTGGAATATTTTGCAAGATTTCAGCTCACAACAACCAGTATGACCACACTTTGGACAGACAAACCCCTGTGGCCATCGCCATTGAAACATGGCTTGGCGGCATTGTTCATTTTTTCCAAATTGTGACAGAAATTTTGGCAAACTTAGCCCCGATTGAAATTGAATCCTGTTTTTGGCCATGGTAGTTGTCCCTCCTATTGAAGTTTGAGACAGGCTAACATGGTTGGTAGGACAAATAGAGTCCGACCAATAAAAATATTTTTTGGCTGAGTTTCATTGGTAATCAGAAATCAATTTGGCAACCTCAATTGATGCTTCTCCTGATTTGTCCAAGACTGTACGGGAAGCATCATAGAAGGAGATGTCCACTGTCAACCGTAAGCCCATGATGGAATGGTCCAACATGACATTACCCTGAATAGCCCTTGAGAACAAAATCTGTCATTTTTAGCGAAAGATCCGACATAATGTTACTCCATTTCAGACCTGCCTGCTGCTTGATAGTACTTTCTGTCGCTCAGTGTTCAAATATTGATGTTGCCAGACTAAACCTTATCAAAATTGATTATGGCTCCAGATTAATCTTTCTACTGTATCTCGTAACGACTAGATAATGCAGTTCATTTCTAACTTACGAGCTCGGCAGAGTGATTTCCTAAACATTTTTGCCGGTTGTCAGCCCTACCCCTCAATATCACCTTAACAATTCCATCCCCCGTACAGAGATCAGGGACCCTTGAAAAACTCCTTCTTGACCACCTTTTATTTCCGCTATACCAGGGCTGTGCATGGTGTTTTCCCTTTAGTGATAACGCTGCATTATAGAATTATTTCATTTATATATTACCAACATGATAGGTTATCAATTACTGATAATTTCCCCTTGGTGGGATTACTGTCTAACTGAATTTATCAGGACATGACTGCGTTGAGTTTCATCGTTTCGATCTCCGGCTATATTTTTTATAAGGAAAAAGTCAGCCCGACATGGATGAGCCCTTGCGCATCACGGTCCACTATCATTAAAGAGGATCACTATGGCGAAAAAGAAGAAAATCCATGCCATCATCCACACAGCCACACTAACCGCAGGCGGAATCGGGGCAGGACTTGCTCAACTCCCAGGAGCCGACATGCCCGTCCTGACTGCCCTTCAGACGGCAATGATCATAGCCATTGGTCAGGAACATGGAGTTGAACTCACCAGAACCTCAGCTAAAAGTATTCTTCTTACCTTCCCCGCCGGATATGGAGGCCGAGCGATAGCACGATATCTCGTCGGCTGGATCCCTGGTTACGGAAACGTCCTTAAAGCAAGCACCGCTATGGTTTTGACCGAAACTGTCGGCTGGACCGCAAACGCATATTTTGCCAATAACGAAATCCATCGACAGCCCGCATTAAATTCCTGATCGATTTTCCCCTCAGCATAAAAAAGCACTGACCACCAATTCCAGCCCGCCTGCACCATCTCATCAGGAACACAATTTAATCCTTAGCGGCCATACCTCCTTTCATTGGTGGGGTATGTCCGCTTTCTAATTTCACCTCCCCAACACAGGAAATCATCATGATAAACATACCGACCAGAGAACAGCTCCAAAAACTGCCACGCTTGAAAGAAACCGAGAACATTTCTCCCGAGGATAAGGTCGTCCATCTGCATTTCCAGGTTGATCATTGTCATTGGTGGGTAATGGAATGGGATGGAGAAGACACCTTCTTTGGTTTCGTCCAGTTGTATGGATCCAGCCAATACGCTGAGTTCGGATATTTTACTCTCAGTGAATTGCTGGAAATCAAGGTCAGTGGTTGCATTGAAATAGTAAATGATCCGTTCTGGATCCCCCGGCCTGTAAAGGATGTCTTTATGATCCGGAATGCATTGCAGTTGCAATCGATTCAACAAGACCGGTGAGAATAACATCACTCGGATTTCATAGAGCCCTTCCCGCCGTCGTGGCAGGAAGGGCTCTTCTGTTTCATTAAAACGCATATTCAGGAGGCATATCATGTCCAAATCAACTTTGATCGGCAGTAATAAGGTAACAGAGATAGAGGTCATCCAGGTACCCGCAGTCCCTTTCACGAACTCTTTCCATCCCGTCCATCACCGCAACGTCATTGACGCCATACGTTCAGGGGTGGTTGCAACAGGTCTTGAGATTGTCAATACCGACTATGTCCTGGCCAACAACGGCCAAAGGATGTTCGGTGTCTGGGATTTAAGTGGTGGTACCGATGAGATGTGCTGGTCGATCGGCATCCGGAACTCCATGGACAAATCCATGGCTCTAGGGATAACAGCGGGCACCCGTGTTTTTGTTTGTGAGAATCTTGCTTTCTCCGGGGAATTTGTCGAGTTCCGCAAACACACCAAGGGCCTGGTCTATGACGAGCTTGAGTTTATGGCCTATCGGGCAATGAAAAAGATGGTATCGAATCTGACAAAGTTCCAATCGTGGCATGAGGGTCTGAAGAACTTCTCACTGACCGAGTGGGACGCTAAGATTCTGCTGGTTGAGATCATGACCAACAACATCATCCCGCCCAGCAAGTTTGCCCGTTTCAGTGATCTTTACTTCGGAGGCGTCTACGATCAGACGCTGTGGGGCTTTCATGAAACTGTGACCGATGTGCTGCGGGATAGTAATTTGCTAAGCCTGCCGAAGAAAAATAGGATGCTTAATGGGGTGCTGGACACCTATATGGATTCCAGGTGCATCGAGCAGCCTTCACCCTTGGCCGAGTTTTACGAGAGACGGCACCTGCTGGCTCACAACGAAAGCTGATATCATCATCCAAGCCCGTCGGGTCGATCCTGCCGTGCTTTTCTATTATGAAGATAATCCGATGAATAAAGAACAGAAACGTCAGTATCAAGGACCGGAGGTGCTGAAGGAGATCCTTTATCGGGAATTATATGGGAAAAAGTTCGTTCTGCAGTGTGGGCACCATATCACATTCGGGGCGACACTTGGCAATGACCTCACGGTAAGGAATGGAAGAAAACTCAGAGTGATCTGCGCCGAATGCGGATATTGAGGGGAAACGGCTTCTATTCGAATCTCAGTTGAAATTCACGACTTATTAAGGAGAATGTCTAAATGTTCAGGATAATTGGTGCTGCAGTTGTATACGGGTTCGCAACGTATGGTCTGGTTACTTTGTTGCTGAAATTTAAAAACCATGAAGAGCCTGTCAAGAAATCTTCAAATTAACAGTACCGGTACTGGCGTGGGGTTATCTTTTTTCGCTCCTTGCCCTTTTGGTTAGAAAGTTTTCATAAAGCACTTTGGAGGATACAACTATGCAGGAAAACAGAAACTTATCAACCATTGTTCATGAGATCAACGAGACGCTTCGTTCCTATGGGAAGGCGGCGGTTCAAGAAGTGAAGATGATGACCAAGGATGGAAAGATCATTGGCCAGATCAGACATGGGTACCGACCCCAGTATGTTTTTGACTCTGTGAACGCTATACTGCTCCCGGAAAATTGGAGGTACGAGGTCATTTCCAAGGAGATTTTCAACCAGCAGGCAGTCGTCGAAGTCAAGTTATTCATCCGGATCGGGGACCAATGGCTGTGTAAGGGCTCACAGATGGGGCAAATGCTTATTATAAAAGAAAATATTGGAGATGCATATAAGGGGGCTGTGACTGACGCCATCCAAAAGTGCCTGTCACTTCTTTCCATTGGAACCGATGCATACCGAGGCCTGCTGGAATCTGTATACAAAGGATTTTCACATCCAAAAGCATTAAACAGGCCGCCGTCACAATCCACATCAGTCCGTCCAGAAACACCGTCAGCAGAAACTTCATCGCAACCGCTGAAATCCCAACTGGGTCAGGACAATCAGGACCTGCCCCAGATCACCGGGGTTCATATCCAGCGGGTTGAAGATCGCTTCGTTGCAAGTGGCAAAGTCTTTGAGAAAAAAGAAATGCTGAAGGCTGCTGGATTCAAGTTTGACGGAGCAAACCGGACCTGGTTCAAGGATGCTACTGCCGCCGTGCATTAAATTGATCTACTGAGATTACTGTTATTCTTCAATCCAACCCTATGAGGGAGAACACTTTCCCTCAAGGGATCCGTGTACCCTCTCTCATTTACTTTTCAAGAGGAACACCATGGATATAAACAATATTTTTCTTACTGCCTTACGCAATCTCTCCAAACAGCACACAGCAGAAACGCTCGGTGATCGTAAAAATTATCTCGGAGCGTCAGATATCGGTCAATGCCCAAGGAAGGTTATCTTGGAACGGATCAAACCGAAAGAGCACGATCTCGCCACCCTTCTTCGTTTTGAAAGAGGCCATATGGCAGAAGAGATAGTGGCCAAGGTTTTCTCAGCAGCCGGTTTCACTAATTTCGAGAGGCAGGTCGAAATAGATGTCAGCAGTGAGGGGGTTCCATTCTTGGTACATCTCGACTTCGTTTTCACATCGAAAATCGACAGGGTGAAATCCATTTTGGAAGTAAAGAGCGGTTCTGTTCCCTCAACGCCTTATGGCTCCTGGGAATCGCAGTTGTATACACAGATGGGAGCCTTGGCCGAACAGTTTCCCGATCACACGATCAAAGGGGCACTTCTTTCCCTTGACCTGGCCGCCGGTGAGATCGGTTTCTTTTCTGGATATCAGCCTAATGAAACCGTATTCCAGAGCTTAAAGTTCAAGGCTGAAGGAATCTGGTCAGACTATCAGGCTATGCTCCAGGGAGACGAGGTTGACTTGGCGACGGAACCGGGTCTACTTTGTGAGTATTCCACGCCATCCGGCCACTCATTCCACGCCATCCCGGCCACCCATTCCACGTGATCCCGGCCACCCATTCCACGTGATCCCGGCCAGCGAGTCGGAGCGTAGCGACGCTGTTAGTAGTTC
>Ga0214250_1000344_pt1 | contig 15458 bp, 12 predicted proteins | sample TroBogypolimnion_35_FD_153088 | JGI IMG/M metagenome (GOLD analysis project Ga0214250, IMG submission 153088) | Freshwater microbial communities from Trout Bog Lake, WI - 29JUN2009 hypolimnion | ecosystem: Environmental > Aquatic > Freshwater > Lake > Hypolimnion/Profundal zone | place: Trout...
CTTTGAAAGTAATGATACATTTGTAGAACAGCCTTTCTAAAATCTACAGCGTACATTATTTATTAAAAAGAAAACTTTATTATACAACTCTACTGTTTTCATTTTAAATTGTACGGACAGTATCAAAAAATATATGCTCTATGCATTCCAATAATAACGTTGTGAACACAGGGGAATTTTCACTATGTTGCATGAGGTCAAAGAAATTTATATTCGGAAAATGAGGAAACTTCAACTGTGTTAATTTGTTGGCAAATATATCGTGAATTTCAGATAAATCGTCATACATCATTTCGTCTAGGATGGTATAGCTTTGGTTCACAAGGTCTTCAAAATCAAACATGCCATGTGTCTCTTTTGGTTCAGGGGATCCTAGTTTAATATTCATATATGTGATAAACTCGTTTTTCATTTCAAGTGTCAGTGTATTTTGTGAAAATAATTGGGTATCTTTATTGAGAGCCTTCTTGTATGATTTATAAGCCTCGAAAAAAACATCGAGTGCAGTGTTGAAGATTTTCATGTCACTTTTCATGTCGAATGGGAGTTTTGTAATCAGTTTTTTCAAGACATTGATTTTGTATTTGGTGTAATTTATTTGGCGATCTTGAATCCATACAACCAGGTCTTCAAAGAATTGACCAATATTGACGTCTTGTTTTTTTGATTTGGTGGAAGCCGTGTATCGGTTTACAAGTTGGACGAATGCATTGTCGAAATCACCGAGTAGTTGTTTACATTCGTTATTGGACAATATTCCATTGCTCAAATGAATATCCTTGTTGACTGATTTCTTTAAAAAAGAACATACATAATATTTCAGAGACTTGGATCGATATGGGCGCACGTCCATTTGATATTTTGTAGATTAAAAATGGTGGATGCGTTGCCTACGTTGAAGAGCCCCATTCCATCATATCATATTTGGCTTCATATTCGAGACATGTGCAAATATACTTCTTCTCTTCGACAAGGTCATCTATTTTTTGTTTGAATTCAGTCAGGTTTTGAGCTGCAAGTTGTTGAAAATATAATTGTAAAGAAGTATAAAAATCTGCCCGTGCTTGTACCCATTGAAAAGTTGGCTTCTCTTGTAAAGTGGTCAGGTAATCGATATCTACATTCAAGTCTAGAGCTACTTTTGTAACAAAGCTCACGGATTTATCCAACGTTCCTTGTTCAATTTTATCTTTTTGTAGTGCATCTTGGATATTCAATAATGTTTTGTATATTATTTTCTGAGCAGTGTAATAATCAGATATACCTTGAAGATTTTGTGGAAGCTGCCATTTAATAATATGGATCAACGGAAAAGGATCATCGAGTGCACTGGCCAATTCCTTATCGAGCAACATGAACATCAAGGGGTGGAGGCGATCATATAGAAATGTAGCCGCTCTAGTTTCGAATGAATCGTTATCATTATAAAAGGTTTCCGTGAGGTGTATAGTGTCTTCTTGTTTTTTCCACAACAATTTAATTTGTTCGACTGTTTTATCAGGGAGTTTATGGATTGTGCGTACGTCAATTGAATAGTGATGAGCAAATATTCATACGTTTCAAGGTCTGGTTTTTTTACATAGACATAAAACGAGCATTTGCTGTTTATTGCGTTTCTGCGTAGAAAACATTCTTGTAGCAATGTTGAAAATGATTTTATAAAAGATTGGCGGTTTGATTTTGATGTATGGTCTTTAAAGAGGTTGTAAAAAAAATTGTTGGATAAGGCAAGTCCCTTGAATGATGTTTCTTTTTGGCCAGTGTTGGGGATATGTTCAGTGAGGTCTATGAGTTTTTTCATAATTATTCTTATAGGACCTTCTGAAATATCTGGAAATAAGGTTTTACTTGTTTCAATTGGGTCGGGTGCACCTCCTGAATATTTGTTTATGATAGCTGCTACACTCAACCCAGTGAATAATGGAACACCTAAATGTCCATAAAATTCGGGGTTTTCAAAGTGGTCCTCTAGAGGTGACTTGGGATAACAAGTACACAACTGTCAGGCGGAGCCTTTGGCCCCTGACTTGCTTGTTGCTACCTTGCCTCATAGCCAATATGTTAAGGAGTCTCTATAGGCACTGTGGGTGCCACTTCCTAAGCACGGCTTACGGCCGCTATAGAATAGCGGTATGCGGACTTTTGGTAAGTGTTTGATGCAAGGCCATTAGGGCGGAGCCCCGTCAGGCCTAAGCACTGCGACCCGGGCCAAGCTAATTTAATAGCTGAGCACCCCATCAAGGCATACTATTTCTAGCATGCCGAGCAGCATCATAAACCTTGGAAGATTCATGTTGTTGGAGATTGTTTCCATTCTACCCTTTTGTAGGGGTCTTATCCTTAAGTCAAATTAACCCTCAATAAGTGAATGACAGGCTTCATATATTCTTGCGTTTCTGGTATTCCATTATTTACTTGTCAGGGTGTAATGACATCAAAAAATAGAAATGTTTTGCCACCCGGCTACCAAGAAGCGACCGAACGAGGACAATATTCTGCTGACGTGGGATTATTCTTTCCGATTTCGTTTGCATGTGCCAAGTTTGTGATTGTACCGTTTTTTCAAATGGATAAGATGTTGTCCAGGTTGGTTGTCGGCTACTTGGCAGAACAGTGGCCCGAATATTCTTTGGAATTTATTGAAAAACATTGGTGCTATGGTGACATGTTGTTTGTATGCATTGCGCCCGGTAATAAGATTGTTGGAACAGTGGCAGTGGATAGGAAGCGATTTTTCCCATTTATCAGCACCGTGTATGTGGTGCCCGGATACAGAATGAAAGGGTGGGCGCGACTTCTTGTAGACTTTGGCGAGGTATATGTCAAGCACACTGGGTTTAAAGAGTCACGGTTGTGGTGCGATGAAAAGTTGGTTGGCATGTATACAAAAATGGGTTATTCTTTCGAAAAAGTAGAAGACGGGCATCACATTCTTGTCAAGAGCTTTTAGAATTACTTTTTATGTTTTGTCTTTTATTTGAAAAAATGAAAAAGCCTTGTTTGTAATAAAGCAAAGAACACAGAGCTCGCGATATAAAGCTAAAATATATTAAAAGTAAAAGGAGCCAAGAATGATCATCGCCAAGAACCTATTTGACGAAATTAGTCAAAAGATAGCTGAACACTGGGATCACAAGGACACCGAGGTGGAAGTGGGCATCACGTCCCCCATCAACCGCACCCAGTTTCGCAAATGCCTCGAGCACATGATGTCTGTGGGTGACACACAGAAGGAGCACGATGAGATGCTCGACATCATCATGGGACAAAGGCGCTACACGGTCACTGGCAAGACCAACATTTCGGCGTATTGCAAGAACGAGCAAGAGAGGGGCATTTTCAGCTCTGTGATCATCAAGCAGCGCAAGGAAAAGATAGACATGGACGAGTATGGGTGCAGGTTCCGCGTGTCCAAAGAGGTGCCTGTTGCCATTGCTGAATGGAACTTGGGTATTACACCGGGCGCCGACAAGCAATACCGCATCAAGAAGCGCTTCTCGGTCACGTTTGGCACGTCCTATGTGGTGGACTTTACCATTGTCAAGGCAGGCTCTGGCAAGGCATTCAAGGGCACACGATTTGCCGAGACCTACGAGATCGAGATCGAGTATGTGCGAGAGTCGAGCAAGAGGGCGCCCAAGGTTGAGGTCATGTTGGACCTGGTCGAGGAAGTGCTCAAGTCGCTGCGGGACGAGCTCCACATCAGCCGCTTTTCTGAAAAGGGCGCAGTCATCTCCGAGTACTTGGCTGTGATCGGGATGACGGCATCAGATGCCATGATCAAATCTGCGCCGCGCAAGCTGTTTGTGGGGCCACAGCCGGTCACCATGGACATAAGCAATGTGGCAGTGGACAGTGACACGTCTATTTACAAGGACTACTCGGTCACAGAAAAGGCAGACGGCCAGCGCTACCTCGTTTTTGTAAACAAGGTGGGCAAAGTGTACCTTATCAACAGCCGGCTGGAAATCAAAGCCACCGGCTTGACCGATTCTGCACTGACATTTGGTAGCAGCATTTTCGACTGCGAGTGCATCACAGTGGCAGACGGGCAGATCTACATCCTGCTCTTTGACGCCTACTTTGTCAAAGGCAAGGCAGTGCACACAAAGATGCTCAGCGACAGGCTGCAAAATGCACAGGTGTTTGCCGAGTCGTTTGTGGCCAGCACAAGTGGCTACTCGGTTTTTTGCAAAAAGTTCTACATGGACGATGTGTTCAAGGGTGCTGCCACCATTCTCAAGCAAGAGTTTGCCTACAAGATCGACGGGCTCATCTATACGCCGATCAATGTGCCGGCGCCCATGGGCGGGACCTGGCACTCGACCTGGAAGTGGAAGCCCGTGGAAGACAGCACCATTGACTTTTTAGTCATGTTCCAGAGGTTTGACACAGGGGACGATATGGTGTCTGACGGCAAGAAGACACTGCTCCTCTACGTGGGCTCAATTCTCGTGGGACCGCGCGAGTACTTTGAAAAGGCGGCCAAGGGCTACAACGCCAAGCTGTTTACGCCTTCAGGGAGTGGCAGCAGTGACATGGTGACATGGAAGACGTTGGTCGAGTGCGATGACAAGGGGGTGGTCAAGTGCGAGAACGGCGAGGAGATTGTACACAAGTCGGTTGTGGAGATGCGGTGGCAAAGCGAAGCGGCAAAGGGCAGTGGTGGCGGACAATGGGTGCCAATGCGGGTGAGACACGACAAGACAGCCGAGGGCCAGGGCGGCAAGGTCATCACTGCCAACTCGTTGCAAAACGCCGAAGCAGTGTGGCGCACCATTGTATCGCCCATCTCCAAGAGGCTGATCCTGGGCAAGGACAAGTTGTATGTCAAGGACATTGAGGCGCTCGGGGGCAAGGACGAGTCCCGCTACTATGCCCGCGAGGATGTCGACAGGAACAAGAGCCTCACGTTTCCCATGCTCAACTTTCACAACAACTGGGTCAAGAACAAGAGCCTCATTGGCAAGTTTGCGGGCAAGAGCAGGTCGCTTCTTGATCTCGCATGTGGCAAGGCAGGTGACATGAGCAAGTGGGTGTTCAATGGCTTCACCACGGTTTTGGGTGTTGATATTTTCGAGGACAACATTATCAACAATGCCAACGGGGCCTACAAGCGCCTCATGGACATTGCTGGCAAGCTGCCACCGGGAAGCAAGTACGCCTTTGTGCCCATGGACTCGTCGCGGGTCATCGATGCCGCCCAGATCAACGAGATCAAGGACGACTACATGAAGAAGCTGGCACGGTGCATCTGGGGCCTTGACAAACCCGCGGTTGTACCTTCAGCTTACAGATACCTCGCGGACATGGCCAAGAGCAAGTTCGATGTGGTGAGCATCCAGTTTGCACTCCACTACTTTTTCGAGAGCGAGGCCAAGTTTGATGCGCTCTTGCAAAACATCGACAACCACATCAAGCCCGGTGGCTTCTTCATTGGGACATGTTTTGACGGGGCGGCCATTTCTGAACTGCTAGGGGACGCCGAGGAGCGGTCGGGGACAAAGGAGGGGCAGACCATCTGGTCCATCAAAAAGGGCTACAAGGGCGCCTACAATCCCAAGAAGTTTGGCCAAAAGATCGAGGTGTACGTCGAGACCATCAACAAGAACCACACGGAATATCTCGTTGGCTACGACCTGTTGGTCAAGCACCTGGCACGCTACAACATCCACCCGCTCACGCCCAAAGAGTGTGCCGAGTATGGGTTCAACGAGTCGTGGGGGCGCTTTGGCACTCTGTTCAACCGGATGATCGAGGCCAACAAGGATATTATTGACAAGCGCAACGACGACCGCTACAAGGACAACAACGTGGTCACTGCCTACAAGATGATCGAGTGTGAGGACGAGCGGACGTTTAGCTTTGCCAACATGTGGTTTGCGTTCAGGAAGGCGAGGAAGTAGACTGCGAGCTCGTGTCGATGTTCTGAATATATTGGTTTATTTCCTAGAATTAATTCTATTTATTTTGTAAAAGAGTATGGCTGCAGAAATGTGGCTTATACACGATGCTCCAAAGACGGCAATTGAACAACTTGGAAAGAAGGGATTCAAAGTTGTAAAAATAAAAGGGAAAGAAGAGTACACTATTGTTGGCCCGTACATCACTTTTCAGAGTAATATTAAAAACAAGTTGGCAGCATATACTTTGAAAAAGCTAACAAAATCAGTCAGCTAGTTGTTTATTATTTTTGAATCAGTCTTTTAGTTTGTCGATGGCTATTTTTATAAAGAATATTTTTTTTAACTTGTCATATATCCTCCGGAAAGAGTTGCACGATGACCCGGACTGTCGCGTATGTGAACTTGAGCTCTGCCTCGGCCAACGTGGGTTCGACGATTGGATAGTTGAACATCAAAGGCATCACGTCATTGACTTGCGCCCTCACGAGCTCAGAGATCTCCACGTCAGTCATGCACGCGAGACTTGGGCGGGATGCCTGGTGCCACGTGGCAAGACACACATCTGCATGGGCAAGCCGTTTGTTAGTTTTCGAAAACAAGTTTGAAATTATCCCCTTTAAAATGCAAAGGGCAAGTACCGCATAGGAATAATTTCAAAATTATTTTGGAAAACTTTATAAGAATTTAGAATTATAAATCAAAAATGTTACTGTCAACTCACTTCCGGTGCTTTTACAGGTTTTGCTCGCCTTGCCTTGAGTGTGAGAAGGGCAGCATAGGGACGTGCAAACGTTGTCTTTTCCATACGCAGTGACAGTTCATACAAGTCACATAGGTTGACTTTCTTGATAGTATCTAGAACATCACTGCTTTCGTTTGCCTTGGCTTTTGTGTTCGAGTCAGTGATGAGTTGGCGCAATGTCTCTATTTTCAGGGTGGAAGTGCTCATGCAAACATAACCATTTGATTTGGCTTTTTCATCATCAATCATTTTAAACTTGGGAACACGTGTTGGAGACGGTTCAATATAGCCTTTTAGCTTGATAAAGTCAGGTACTTGGATTTTCGAGGTCTTGTTCATCTGGATCTCGCGCAAGGACACCTTGTTCCATCGCGTTGTTTCTGGATTATAGCTCAAGAACTCGCTTGTGAATATATTTCTCAACCAAATAGTATTTTCATCTATATTTAACAAATAGTGTCCGTCTTCCAACGATTTTATTATATGTTTATTGGCAGGCACGTCAGGGTCTTGCAAAGCCGAACGAGCTACTTGTTGTAGGACGTTGGGTGTAAGGCGGTCGATGACATAGTCATATAGGACCTGCTTGGTGACATAACTACCGGCGTCTTTCAAGGCCTCTGTGAGCTCGTTAATCAGTTGGGTTATTTGATCATCGCCACTGCCATTTACATGGGCAGCTTGTTGGTGCTTGTCCTTTTCTTTTTGAAGTTGTTTATCAATTGTCATGAGGTAGTGCTTCTTGCGCTCATAATCACTACGAGTGCGAATGGGGAGATAAGTATCGCTGGTGCCATTGGGTTGAAACATATACATGTCCGAGCGATACAGAATATAACCTGGCATTTTCTGTGGTCCGTGGACAATCCGGTATTTCGTTGTAAGCATGTGGTCAAGTGTATACATTAGAATGTCGCGATTAGCTTTGGGCAAGAGGGATACAAACTCGTCAAAAGTATAGAAGTGATGATCCGTAAAAAGGGCTGCGACCTCTTTGGCCAAGTCATCGATGTCTTCAGAGTAGAAGGAGCGATGAAAAGTTGACTCGTCAAGGGGGCCTTGCTTGACTTTGTGTGCACATTTGTATTCGGGTGCACTTGCACTGGCACTTGCACTGCTGCTCTTCATCTTGGGTCGAAGCTTGGTGCCCTGCGATGTGACTAGGGGCTGTGTGAGCTTAACATGGTCCACCGGAGGGCGAAAGTTGCAATCAATCGCATTGGTCTTGAGCAGCTCTTCCACTTTGTCAATCATGACTTGTTTGTTCTGCGCAATTCGGTAGAAGCGCTCATCGACCGTTTCATTCCGTTTTTTTTGTGATTGGGGATGCGGCGACCCAGTGATGTGGTGATAAATAGTCACATTGCGCTTTTCAGGCGGAAGGGTAGAGTGCGAACAGTGGCGCACAGCCCGACCAATGACCTGCTCCATCTTGTTCAAGTGGTACCACGGCTCCATGATGTGGATCTCGCGAATGCACTTGAAGTCAATGCCCTCGGCTGCCACACTGGTGCCCAAGATCACCTTTATAATCGAACCATCCGCGTTTTGCGGGGATTTAGCTATTTCGATTTCTTTATTAAAGTCGGATGATATATCTTTCTTAACTGTCAAGATTGAATAGGCTGCTTGGTTTTTGGTACCAGGCAAGATGAACGGCTTTGTTTTATTATCCAAAATATTTGTGCTATTATATTTTCCAAAGCCTTCGTGCTCAAGGGCCATGGCCAACGGAATGATGCCCGAGTCGAGGTAAAAGCTATACACGAATACAATACCTTCACTCTGCTTGATATAATCCACAATGCTCTTTATCTTGGGCGAATATTGACCGATTAGATCGGGCGAGAGGAAACGTGGTACATTTGGGCGATACGAAAACTGCTTACCCTTGCGCATGAACGCTTCTTTCATGCCCAAGGCTCCATATGTATTATTTGGATAAATTATGTTGGATATCTGGATAATCTGTGTATTGGTTACATTATGCTCGCCTGCGACCGATGCATTGTATGCCTTTTGTTGAAGCTCCGACATGGGTGAAGCTATCAGTTCAAGGTCGTGACGTAATTGCAACTTTGCTGGGATGGCTACCCCTTTGATGTCAAGTGTGGGATGCTCATTTTGAACGTTGGGATCGCGGTTGACACTCGGATAGAGACGCAAAGGGAACGTATGGGGATTATCACCGGGCATGTGAGACACATAGCCGCGAACGGCATCTTGCAGCTTCGCAACTCCCGCCACTGTCAGATTGCTGTTGTGGTCAAAAACGTCATTGATAGTGAGTAGTTTGCGCTTGTCGTTGGCCAAAAGCAGGTTGATGAGCCACACGATCTCGCTCGCCTCGTTAAACATGGGCGTGGCCGACAAGAGGACCAACTTGACATTCTCGGCATACTTGATCACCTCTAGGAGGATGGGCGTGACAATCTTGCCAAGGCTGTCCTCATCCTCACGGACATTGTGCACCTCGTCTATAATAATGACACGATTTGAGAACTGCTCCTTGATGCGCGACACAAAACGTCCGGGGTTCTTGATGGCCTCACGCTGCCTTATGATACCATTGGCGAATTCTTGAAAGCCGGAGAATTGATAGCGGTCATTCACAATGCGGGCTACGCGTTTCTCCACCACTTCTTTACTGAGGAGGGGGTCGTGTGCGATCATCTGCCGGTACTTGATGCCCGTGCACTGCTCCTTTTTATTAATATCAAAAATCTGTTTTCGGAAATTATCCTTCAAGTTTGTTGGCATTAGAACGAGCACTTTCTTTTCAAAAACATTGGCGAACTGCTCCGCTATACTGATGGCAGTGCAACTATTATGTGTCACTGTGAAATCGCCCAAGAGGAACCTGTGATTCTTGTCGACCGAAAAGCCGTAATAGAGGTCGGGGTCAGCTTCTACAATGGTGATATTGTATAGGTGCCCGCTATACATGAGCAAATGATCCGGAATGATGATGTTTTTCATCGGGATATGTTTCAACATTTTTCCAAAAACAGTGACATAAATATTGCCTCCGCATTCTAGTTTTTTACAGCCTATACCTACCGACCTTGCTACAAAAATCACATCTTCATCCCAGGGAAAACAAATATATTTCTGCCCGTTAAGAGTGTGCAACAATCCGACCGAGTCTATGTAACCTGCGAGAAACATCATGCGTGTGTGTGGACTTGCAAACTTGATATCTGCTGTCAGGTGTTGGCTGATGCCAAACTTGTAAGCGAGAGAATCAAAGACACAGTTTTGATATACATTTGGGAAAAATGTCAGAGGATTTTTGTAGCCAAACAGATTGGTGCGCATCACTGTGGGTAAGATCAAATAGTCCGTCACAGAAATGTCTATAATTTCTTTATTAATCTTGTCATAAAGAGTGAGAATGTGGTCTGCGTTGACCGTATAATCCATCCCGTAGTTTTGCTTGACCGTGAAGAGTGGCGCTGTTTGAACAGGTGATAGTGTCAATACTCGACGGGGTGTAGAGTCGTCGCCCATGACTTGATCATACAGTCTGATGTCTTGCACCATTTTTGTTGTGCCATCATACATGAGAATTGGCGTACCGCGTTTGAAGCACTTGCCCACTCCCACACCGTGAAAAAGAAGGATGCCGTTGTAGGGAGTCGTCGGCGAAATAAAATTACGCAGAAATAGTTGGTTGGGGGTCAGCTTGAAATTGGTCGGCGCGCACTCGGTTTGCAAGGCGCTCGAAGTCTTGTTGAACTCTTTCTTGTGATAGATCTTGTCGTAAAACTCGGGATCTGTGTATTCAGGATAGGGAATATAGTTGTTACTATCTTTTTTATTCTTGTCTTGTTTGCCTGCTATTTCTTTTTGGGCGTCGTTTTTATAGGTCTCGAGCTCTGCCTCTATCTTTTCAATTTTATCTTGATGGTGATTGTTGAATTTGTAATAATCAAGTTCTTGCAATAGTTGTTGCAGGCGGTGGTAACGCGGCGTTGACATAATTATACTGGTTGGAGAAATGTTTGTAGTGTGAGTGAGAATTGGAATACGAATATGAATGGGGATTGGGATTTGAATTCTTCATGATGAGCATGTGTACTCGCTTCAGCAACTCCTTGCGCTCAATGTTGTGATCACGGATCATGCGTTGGGCGTTGTCATAGCAAAACCATTGAACGTCCTTGACCTCGCGGCTTTGAAGCTTGTTATTGGGATTGAAAATTCCCTTTTTACCGTTCAAACAATAGCCCAGGTAGTAGACGTGGCGATAGCGCACCTTGTTGGTCCCCGAAAACACCTCTTCGAACGGCTTCAGGTTGTTGACCACGTGAATCTGGTGCGGCTCCACCCCTGACTCCTCCTTGCACTCGCGTAGGGCCGTGACCAGATCGTGCTCGTTGATGTTCCTGCGGCCCTTGGGGAAGCCCCACTCTGGCTCTGCGAGAAGGCAAGTGGTGTTGTCCAGAATAAAGTTGATGTCGAAATAAAAGATCTCGTTGTTGTCGTTCTTCATGATGCACCCCCGTTTCAACATCTCGAAACGCATTTTGGCCTCGTGGAACTCGCGGATAAAGGCACGGGTGTCTTCTGTGACCCAGAGCGCGCGCCACAACTCCTCAAATGTCTTGTTCCTGAGCCCGTCCCTTTCCTTGGGTGTCATGTTGCTTATTAGGCGCATCAAATACGCCTTTTGGTCAATCGTGTATTTTCCGCGAATGAACTCGACAAAGGATAACGAGTCCTTTCGTTGCACCATGAGATATCTTGGGTAAACGTTCATCTGGTGGTCATACATGAGCTGGAAGCAAATGACACCGTAGCTGGTCACGGGGTGGTTACAATTTTTGTACACATGGCCGTTGCCACCGCAGTTGGCACATTGCACGTTGCGGGGTGTATCGTCGATACGTGAAACTTTCATATTGGATTTTATTTTATTCATCAGTCTTTAATATGGGGCCAAGGCCGCGGCACACTACATATTTTACTGTGTATTTCATGTCTAAGTAGTCTTTTGAATACTTTTTTGCTTTTCTTTTATTACCAATTATAATTATAAGAAATATGCTACCGCCAAAGAAATGGGGCAAGTACTTTTGGACCACTCTTCACCTCACAGCCCTCGGGTTTCCTGAGTCACCCACTACCGAGGACCGATTGATTTATAAACAATATTTTGAAAAGTTTGGGCAGGTGCTGCCTTGTATCAAGTGCAAAAATAATTACGCGCGCCATTTTGGCGAGCTGCCAATAGACGTCTACCTATTTGGCAGGGCTCAACTCTTTGATTGGTCGGTCAAGTTTCATAACATTGTGAATAAAGAGCTGCATAAACATGTGTGGACGTATGACGAGGCGTGGAATTGGTATACCCAGGACCTTTATAACGTGGGGCTCGAGAAGGAAGTACAAGGTGGGGGCAGTGGCAAGATGGATTACAATAGTGTGTTGCTCCTACTCAACATAGTTCTGCTAATAGTCTTGTGCATCATGTTTGCATACAAGTGCCACGCTATACGCAAATAAGATGTCAGTAGCCAGTAGCCAGTATAAAGCCCATGATTTTCTATACTCGAGTAAATCAAAATGAAGGTACTCGGCGACCTCACCCAGTTCAAGCTGACAGCATTCATCACAACGTTTTTGCGCGATCACAAGAATTTTATTTGGTTTGCAAACATGAGCGATGGGGTTCTCTTTGTGAACAAGACAACTCCTGTCAAGATGATGTACTGCTACCGGGCGACATACACTCGTGGTGTGTGGATTGTTCAAGACATGTGGCTCGACAACGTGGACCTCGAGTGGGTGGGGTGGACCGACCACGAGCCGGCGTACTTTCACAAGTCAGACGCGAATGTGTGCATGCGATATAGTGGCAGGAGTGGCAAGTGGATTAAAACTTAATTTAGAGAAAAGTCAACGTACTCCAATAAATAAAATGAAAGTTTCAATTGATTTTGTAAATTCAAAAGACGAGTTGTCAAGTCCTTTCTCAAGCCAACCATTTGTGATCGAGGCTAAAAGACTGGGCGATGTTGTAGAAGCAGTCAAGATAGCTCGGGATGGGTGTAGAAGCAGCCTTTACTACATGACAGATGATGGCCAGTGGAGTGCATTGTGTATGGCCTACGTGTGGGGTGATGATAAAGATGTTTTGAAAGTAAGATCCTTTCCTGCTCCGTATACACAATTGCACGTAGTATATATCATTGGGCTCTTTGTGAAACCTAGGTTTATTTATTTTTCTAATTTAGAAATCGCACAATGTGTAAAAGATGCTGCAACTGAATACGCTGCAACGACTTGGTCTGAAAAAGTAGGACTCGTGTCTGAAAAATGGACAACCGGGTCAACACCGAATATTTGCTACACACCGCATGTATCATTCGGGTGTGACTGCAAGGCAATCGCCGAAGAATCCAAGTTGATTGGCAAAGCTGAACACAATGACTTGGCATTTTCCAAAACAAGTCATGCCACCATGTTTGAAATAATAAAAAACATGGACGCCAATTCTATATATTGTTCGCGTTTTGATCATATTGTATATTGCAACACCACCATGTTGTTCTTGATTGCTTAAAGTTTCCAAGCCACGACGTCAAGTATCATACATTTACTTATATGTTTTCTTTTCAGCTTTATACAGCCAGCACCTTTTTATTTGAGTAATGTACGCAGGGTCACTGATGCAAGCCTCCCGATCCTTCACGCATGTTGTGTTCCACCAGAGGCGGTTGCTTGGCATTGTGCGAGTGGCTGTGGATCAGCCCGACAGCAAGCTCTCAAAGAAGCATGGCAAGCTTTGGTCCGAGGAGCTGTTTGAGCGCTGCGAGCAGTTGGAGGCGAACGGCTTCTCGCGGGAGGCGGCCAAGACCATGGTGACCACCCAATTCATGACGGAATGGACAATTGAGGGACCAATTGGCAATCTGGATCAGAAGCTCAAGGTCGTGGACGAGGAAGTCAAGGTGCAAGGCTTTCGGCAGAATGTGGTCATTGGGCTGTTGGTGTTGGTGCTCTTCAGCCTAGACGTCACCAAGTTGGAGAACAGCGTCATCGGTGCAGCGCTGAAGTTTCTGCTTACACTCTGACAGACAAGTGAATAATGGAACACCAAAAACACAAGAATATGTCATTTCACGTATTGAGGGTTAATTTGACTTAATGATAACACCCCTACAAAAGGGCAGAATGGAAACAATCTCCAACAACATGAATCTTCCAAGGTTTATGATGCTGCTCGGCATGCTAGAAATAGTATGCCTTGCTTAGGAAGTGCACCCACAGTGCTTATAGAGACTCCTTAACATATTGGCTATGAAGTAGCAACAAGCAAGTCAGGAGCCAAAGGCTCCGTCCGACAGTTGTGTACTTGTTATCCCAAGTCACCTCTAAGAGGACCAACTTTGAAAACCCCTAATTTTATGGACATTTAGGTGTTCCATTATTCACTGGGTTGATTGTTTTATGATTATTTATACCTTATGTTTTGTTTTACAGTTGCTATGATACTTTTAGTAAACTCGTCGGTTGTTCTATGATACAATTCATACAACTTCCAATGTATATATTTATTCATTTTAAATACGTTATCGCTATGGAAAAACTGTTCCATCTTGTTATCCAAGTTAACTAAATCGGTTTCTTTCAAATTATACCGCTCAATCACTTTTTTACCAAATGTGATGTATGCAAGGTTTTCATTTTTCATGTCATTGATATCACCCACATTGATGTATCCAATATCTGAATCTATATACTTGGTATGTGGTATATCTAGATTATATCGTACATATGGTAAAATATCACAATTTTCAGATATACAGTTTACAATATTTTTTGCCTTGTTGGTATATTGTTGATCGTTACACTTTTTACGTAATCTAGCACATAGATAATTACCAATGTCTTGGACCTTATTAAACTCTTTTTCTTTTGGGGTTTTCCCTATATCTATAATTGTTTTCAATGATGCCATATCTAATTCTGTAAAGAACCCACATATATTGTGTTTACGTGATTTACTACCACCTTGTTGTATCACTGCATTTGCATTGGTATTGGTATTTGTCTTTGTCGTCAATCTAAAAAATTCAACGAGTTTTTCCATTGCATCGATGTCATATTCTTCAAGTGTCATGCTAATTGTATAATGTGTTCGTTTAGATTCCTCATTATATGTCGGTGTAACTGTTGTTACTTTTAATGAACTGCCAATTGGTAACACTATCTCGTACTCTATTTGACAAGAACTACATTCAGACACTGGCATCAAATATTTAATCAAACGTTTAGGAACTGTAATTTCGTACAAGCAATTTTTATAAAAACCTAGTGCTACTTTTTTATCAGTCGAACTTGACAGACATGTCATGAGATATATACTTTTGTTGAGTTTACTTACAATAGGAATACCAAGTCTATCACATAATAAAGATCCTCCTGAATATATAATAGAACCACCATTTAAATTATTTATAATATTTTCATCTATTGGATTAACATTTCTAAACCAAGACAAGCATATTTTCAGCATAGCAAAATTAAAATAAGCCACGTCATATCCTAGTTTTGGGTCTAGACCATACAACAAGGTTGTCAAATGTTCTATATTGTTTGTTGTAAATGCAATAATCGTATTCAGATTTATAATTGATGATCCTCCTTTTTTGAAATACGAATCAAGTAGGAACTGTTTTTTTTTTAATATTTATAAAATCACAAAAGGAATTACTACGAGTAATGAACCATTCCGGTATGATGTGTTTATATATCTCTGATTTCAAAATTTCGGGCGGGTGGGTGGGTGATGCCACTTTGGC